>ENA-UOTW01000036-UOTW01000036.1-synthetic-metagenome-genome-assembly--contig:-NODE-36-length-45327-cov-3.327509_pt1 | contig 45327 bp, 44 predicted proteins | sample MGYA00238141_ERZ746978 | MGnify/ENA primary metagenome ERZ746978 (study PRJEB28755, sample SAMN02352454) | synthetic metagenome | study: EMG produced TPA metagenomics assembly of the Artificial... | reverse complement strand
TAAGGAGGCTATTATGAAGAAACGTTGGTGGGGTGTTATTGCAGCTGGAGTACTAGTCGCCGGCGCCTATGGTTATTTGAAATTGACCGCTGTCGACGCAACAGGCCTTCCTGTTTCCGTCATTCCTGTTGTAAAAGGAAGCATTGAAAACAAAGTAATGGCATCAGGAATGGTTAAAGCCAAGCAAGAGGTTACGCTTTTCTCCCCAAATAATGGGACCTTGCTGCAATTTAACGTACAAGAAGGGGACAAGGTTACAGCAAATCAAGTCATTGCTCGTATAGATGTTACCGATCTATCAAGCGAAATGGCATCCATTGATGCGCAAATCGCTTCGCAGCATGCTGAACTAAATCGTGTTAAATCAGGCAAAGAACCTGAAACGATTGCCCAACAGGAAGAACGCGTTCGTCAAGAGAAAGAAAAGGTTGACTCTGCCGAGAAGGAATACAACCGTACCAAACAATTGGTAGAGGCTGGTGCTTCTCCTGCCACTGATTTGGACAAGGCTAAGGACTCATTATCCCAAGCGCAATCATCTCTTAAAATGTCCCAGAGCGAATTAGCCCTCAATAAAAAAGGTCCAAAAAGCACAGATATTGCTTCCGTTCAAGCACAGATTAACCAGCTACAGGTAAAAAAAGCGGAGCTAGCGAAGCAAAGCTCTCAATCCACCGTGGTGGCTCCTTTCTCCGGTACCGTTTTAAAGGTGGATGCTAAGAATGGTCAAGCCGTGACGAAGGGTACAGAAATCATTACGATGGGTGATGTGACAAAATTACAAGTAGTAGCAGATATTAACGAATCAGATGTAAAAGAGATTCAATTGGGACAAAAAGCACTTGTAAGCGGCACTTCTATGGGCAAAGAAAAAGCAGCAGCTACAGTAACCCGTATTTCGCCGCTGGCTACAAAGATTCAAAAAGGGGAAACGACAGGAAAAACAAAAGTGAATGTTACATTGGAATTGGATCAGGCTGTCTCTGTACTAAAACCTGGCTTTAATGTCGATGTCGATATTATGATCACCAATAAAAACAACATTCTTGTTGTCCCTTTCCAAGCGGTTGTGAATGATCCAAGCGGTTCCTTTGTCTGGGTTGTAGAAAACGGTCTGGCGAAAAAACGTCCCGTACAAACCGGTACAGAAAGTGACTTGAATGTAGAAATCACAAGCGGTCTAAATGAAGGAGACAGTGTCATTAGCAGCCCTTCCGCTGATTTGATGGAAGGCATGCCTGTAATGGCAATGGAAGCAGGCGTACCTGGAGCAGTATAAAAGGAGGGAAACAGATGCTAACCGTTACTGATATTCGTAAGACCTTTATGAACGGTGATTCTGAGCTACCCATCCTAAAAGGAGTTAATTTTACCGTTAATAAAGGGGAATTCGTCGCAATCATGGGGCCCTCTGGTTCTGGTAAATCCACCTTTATGAACATGCTGGGTTGCTTGGATCGCCCCTCTTCCGGTTCTTATGTACTGGACGGAGTAGAGGTCACTACCTTAAACGAAAATCAACAAGCTGATCTTCGAAACCAAAAAATTGGGTTCGTCTTTCAGGCATTTAATCTATTGCCCCGTATTTCTGCGATTCGCAATGTAGAATTGCCTATGCTTTATGCAGGCATCTCGGCAAGCGAACGCAAAAAACGTGCAGAAGAAGCGCTCATTAGCGTAGGTCTAAAAGAGCGTATGGAACACAAGCCGCCTATGATGTCCGGCGGTCAAAAGCAACGTGTAGCCATCGCCCGTTCTCTCGTGAATCGCCCGGCGATTTTGCTAGCGGATGAACCAACGGGAAACCTGGACAGCCGTTCTACTAGAGAGGTTATGGCCATTTTCCAAGAATTGCACGCACAGGGAGTTACCATTATTCTGGTCACGCATGAATTGGATACCGCTCAGCACGCAGAACGTATTGTTGTCTTTAAAGATGGTGTCATTATAAAGGATGAAAAAGTAAAAGAACGACTCTTTGCTGTCGCAGATGAAAACGAGGTGTTCGCTACATGAACCTCATCGAAAGCTTTCGCATTGCTATAGATGGTATTTGGTCCAATAAATTGCGCTCCATTTTAACCATGCTAGGAATTATTATCGGCATCGCTTCCGTCATTGCCATTATGACAATGGGTAAGGGCGGAAAAGAAATGATGACAAGTCAGTTCGGAAATGTAGCCGATGCTAAGTTTACCGCGATGATAAGCTGGGAGACCGAAGAACCTGTCAAGGATGATGATTTGACCATCGATGATGCCGTTACCCTGGAAAGAATTAATCCTTACATTCAAAATGTTATGGCTCAAATCTACGGTGGCGGAACCATCAAGGATAAGAAAAAGGATATCAGTGCTCAAGTATATGGGACAACGGGTAACTTTTTAGAGGTAAATTCGAGCTATAAGATTGAGAAGGGTCGTTTTTACACCAGAGATGACGATAAAGAACAGCGAGATGTTGTGGTATTAGACAAGGGCTTAGCAGATAAATTGTTTCCGCAGGGAAATGCTGTAGGAAATCGGATTTACATGTCAGATGCCTCCTTTGTGGTCATTGGGGTTCTAAAAAATGATATGCAGGGCTTTATGGGCGGCGGCATGCAGGATCTGGTGTACATGCCGGCACGAACCTATTTGAACCATAACGAAAAAGCAACGGTAAACATGTTCCATATTCAAGCAAAATCAAATGCTACGATTCAAGCCGCGATGGACTTTACCAAGCAATATCTAAATCGTGTACATAAGCATACCGATCATTACATGGTAAAAAACAGCGCCGATGATCTAAAAGAGATCACGAAGATGCTTGACATGCTTACGATGGTCTTCTCGGTTATCGCCGGAATTTCTCTTTTAGTGGGCGGTATCGGGGTAATGAACATCATGCTCGTCTCCGTAACGGAGCGCACACGCGAAATCGGGATTCGAAAAGCCCTAGGTGCCAAAAAACGGGATATCCTGACCCAATTTTTGATCGAATCCATTATTGTCTGCTTAATTGGTGGTGGTGTAGGGGTCGGTCTTGGACTTGGGTTAGCTTCGATTATTATCTCATTTGCAGGCATGCCTCCTGTTACATCCTGGGATAGTATTCTGATCGCATTTGGCTTCTCTAGTGCAATCGGGATCTTCTTTGGAATCTATCCGGCAAACAAAGCAGCCAAGCTTGATCCAATTGAAGCATTGCGTTACGAATAATCGGAAGAGAAAGTACGAAATAAACTACTTAACAGGCTGGATCCCTTCAGGGTTTCAGCCTGTTTTTTTATATAAATTGACAGATTATTTTAATTTTTATAAAACCCCTTTACAAATTGGATAAATTAACTAAAATGAAAAATGTATAGATATTTATGCTGACCAGTCAAACTAAAAAGAGAGACATGAAAAGAGGGACTAACATGAAAAAAGCTATGTTGACTCTAGGAGTAGCTGCCGTAGGATCATTACTGATGGTAAGCTCTGCATTTGCTGCAGAAGCAAATTATTTGTTCAAACTACCTGCTAACACAGCTCAGACCGTAGCTGATCCCGTAGTGGACAAATCGATCGAAAAGTATTTTCCAGCAATTCTGCCAACTACTCAACAACAAAGCAACGTAACGGATTCAAACTTCAGCAAGTTTTTTCCTGCTATGTTACCTGTAGCACCTCAAGCCGATCAGCCAGCAGCAAATACTATTCAAAAGTTCTACCCAGCTATGTTGCCAACACAAGAAGTAGCTCCGGCATCTGGAAATGAAGCCATGAAAAAATTCTATCCAAACGTACTTCCAGAGACGACACAAGAAGCACCAACACAAAAACCAAGCCATATTATTTTTGGCTAATGCGAATATAATGAAAAGGCCCGCGAATGTGCGGGCCTTTTTCTTTCATCAAAACAGGTGCTATTTATTATGATCTTCTGCCCGCATTTTTCGAGCATTTAGTCTATCTACTATAGAGCGTCCTCGCTCACGTATCGATTCTTCCCGCACCTTTAGGGTATTTTTTTTCATCATCCCATTTTTAGAGGTGTCTGGTCGTCGGTCTTCTGGTTTCAAGAGTACTTACTGCCCCCCTTTTTTTCGTAATCCGCTAAAAGCTCACCGAAGCTTTTATTTTTCTCTCGTTCCTCTAATTCTTTGCGGCGTTTTTCCGCTTCTTCGCGTGCCTGCTTTTCTTTTCCTTCCTTCAATTCCTTTTCCATTTGCTTTAGCTTACTTAAAGCATTTTCGCCTAGCAAATCCTTGAAGCTATTTCCTGATTTATCCGAAGCCAAAGCATCCTGTGCCGGTTTCGTTTGATTTTGTGTGCGATTCCCACGTTTTTTTGCCATAGTGACTACCAACCTTTCCAACTTTATCTCTTATTTATTGTACCATTTTAGGTCATACTACAAGCGAGAAAATCATTGGAGGGATTCACATGGTGCGAAACAAATCAAAGGACTTCGGAAAAACCGCAGATATACAAGGTCCAAAATCACGATCCGAGGCTGTGCGCTCTAATGGTTCAATTAATGCTGAGCCCCAAGAACGGATGAAAGAAAACCGCTAATTTGCAGGGTACAATACGTTGTCATAAAGGAGGTTTTTTATGAAAAGCAAGCCTCCAGCAGATAGGAATCCACTTGCTGTTGATCAAACACTGCCGCATCAAATCAATGCGCCTGACTTTAAGCAGGCACACATTAGCATGCAGGCTCCCTTTGTTAACCAATACGGGATTATGATTGGGGATAGCGCCTATAATTCCGCCGATTCTCCGATAAACAATTGGTCCCGCGATGTCGACCCTGCTATCATGGCTGGTCCAGAATGGGTACATCCCACCAATGACATTGGCTGGAATACCCGAGAAAACCGTGAGCTACTGGAAAAACAACAGCTTCGAAAGAAAAAGGACATGTTTACCCATTTGGATAAAGACGTAAGCTATCACACCGATTAAGATAAAAGCCAGCATCTCCTTCTAACAAGGAAAGGTGCTGGTTTTTTATGCTACAATAACAAAAGCAACTGAAATGCCAGAAAGGAAACGATCTCAATGAAACTTCAATTAACAATAACGCCTGAATTTTCAAAGGCATATCAAAAATATGCTGGGTTTATCCCTGGTGAAACCATTCGTCTGTATGTTAGAACCTCTGGACCAGGTACTGGGGGGTTGTTTTATGCTGTAGAAAAGGATCAGCTTCAATCCGATGATGCCCTCTATGAAGTAGCAGGTCTGCGCTTCGTGATTCGCCCCAGTGATTTTTGGTATTTTGATGGAGGCACTTTATCATATGATGAGCAGTTAGGAGAATACGGCTTTATGTTTACGAATCCGGGTTTGCAACCTTAGGAAACCATTCTGTATGTTGAATCGTATTAGTAAAGAAACCACGTATTTCCAGGAGGAATTCAAATCATGTCCGCCAAATCAAAAAATGCAAATCGTTCGATTTTAGTAGCGATTGGGCTGTTTTTACTGACAAAGTTTAAATTTATTTTTCTCTTTTTGAAAGGATTTAAATTTACAGGAACCATTATCAGCATGGGAGTTGCTCTTTATTTTTATGCTGTTGTATTTGGATGGAAATTTGCAGTCGCCCTTATCTACTTGATTTTTATTCATGAATTAGGACACGTAATTGCCGCGCGGATCAAAGGAATTAATACAGGCTTGCCCATGTTTATTCCTTTTGTTGGAGCTTTCATTAATTTAAAAGAACTGCCGCGCGATGCAACAACAGAAGCATTTCTAGCCTATGGGGGTCCACTCGCTGGATTACTTTCGTTTTTGCCCGCCATCCCACTATATATCTATACAGAAGACCCATTATGGGCATTAGTCATTCATTTGGGAGCGATTCTTAACCTATTTAATTTACTTCCGGTTTCTCCACTTGATGGAGGTCGTATCGTAGGAGTTTTATCCCCTAATATTTGGTTTTTAGGTTTACTTATTTTAGGAGCTTTTATCTTCTTTTCACCAAGTCCTATGCTCGTGCTGATTTTCATCTTTGGGATGTTTTCGTGGTGGTCGCATCTTACCAGCGATTACAAACATAAACAGCTTCAATATGAACGTGATAAATGGGAGCAGCTTCATCAGGAACTTTCGCGTTGGATCGTTGAGCCTCCTACATCGCAGGAAAGATACGATCTGCAACGTTTATACCTGCAAACGCAAAAAGCTCAGCCAAAAAAGCCCTTTACTTTTCCTTTGTTTCAGGAAGAGAAAAAATTGGCTTATAAGAAGCTCCAGCTTGATCGCCAATTTATCATAAAACGCTGGGAGTTATTGGTCGCTCACGAGCAAGAGCAATATCGGAATGCGTGGAATCAATATTCCGATACTACTGCATCAGCTACAGAGGCTCAGGCCGTTTCTGAACACACTGCAAATGCTGCGGATCATATTCCCCCAACAGAGCAGGATACGTCCCAAGCTGAGCAGGGAATTTTACAACACACCATATCCAGTACGGAATTAAAGCTAGCTGACATGAATAAAGAACTGGAACACCAGGCTGGTTACTATGAAGCAAGCGCTGCTACGCGTTGGAAGGTGTTACTTGCTTATCTAGTGCTAGCCGGACTGTTAGCCGCTTTTTACTTCTATTCTGATCAAATGTTATTAGAATGGCGACAGGTAATGAAAACAGCATAGTTTGTAGAAAAAAAGACAAAATCACCGCTTGCTTGTAAGCAGAGATTTTGTCTTTTTGTTTGGAGAATGACCGAGAATAGCAATCGGTCTATTATTTCCTTTTAATGTGCGGTTGCATTTTTTTTACTAGTTCTTCTTCATTATTCCCAATAAACCAACGTCCATTTGCATAAATAAAAGCTCGCTTTAAGCAATGACCGCACATATTTTGACAGCCGATTTCTACCTTCGCATCCGGAACCATCTCTTTTAACCGTTCCGCGAATTCTTCGGCGTTGTATCCTTTGCACTCATCACAGATGCGTAGATCATTTGACATTCTACATGTTCCTTTCTACAGACGAAAGCCCAGTGTATCAGTAATCACTATAGCTGTTTTTTGTAATTGTCGCAACATCCTCGTGGGCATTCCACCAAGTTCCTGACGATTTGAGCCAACTGCTTCATCCCGAATTCCAATTGTTCGTAGCTAGCATACGAGTAAGAGAGCCGTAAATGGGTATCATCCAGGGGATCATATAGATTACCTGGATTTAATAGGATGGATTGCTGCTGGGCTCTTTTAAACAAGGAACGCATGGATATCTTCTCATGTAAAAAGCAAAGCCAGATATAAAACCCCCCTGCTGGAATAGACCATGTAGCTAGATCATTAAAATATCGTTCGAGTAAAGCTAGCATAAAATCTCTTCTAGCTCGAAGCTGCTCTCTCACATAAAGTAAATGCTGTTCGTACAATCCGCTTGCTAGCCACTCATACACAGTCCATTGTGAGAGGGAGCTGGCTCCATAATCCGTCTGCATCTTTAAGTCAGCCAAACGGTCTATCACTGTTTCTGGTGCCACCAGCCATCCGATGCGCAAACCGGGGCTGATCGTTTTAGACATACTGCCTACATACAGTACGGTCCCTTTTTGGTCTAACGCCTTAATCGGTAAAGGCGGCTCTTCATCCAACCACAAATCCGAATACACATCGTCTTCTATTAAAGCGATGCGCTCTTGTTGGCACAGCTTCAGCAACTGCTCTCTGCCACTCTCACTTAATACCTTACCAGTTGGATTTTGAAAAGTAGGAATCGTATACAGCATCTGCGCCGTCTGCTGCTGGATACCTGCTAGTAGAGCCCGCTGGGATATTCCTTGTGCATCCAGTTCAATCCCTTTCATTCGGATACCCGTAGATGGTAATAGATTTAATGAATATAAATATGAGGGCTTTTCCATCAACATGGTTGCTCCAGGGTTCATCAAGCCTAATGAAATTAATTGTAGCCCCTGTAAAGCCCCTGAGACGATCAAAATACATGAAGGTGGTACATTTATACCCTTTTTGGCTAAATGTCTGCTGACCTCCCTGCGGAGCTTGTACAGCCCTTTGGGTTCTTCATAGCCAAGGGAAGGGATTTTTTCAGCCACCTGAGCTAGTACCTGTTTCATGTTGGCATGAGGATATAGATCGCTAGATGGCTCTCCCGTTCCTAAGCGTATCATGTTCGGTACGAATTCTAGTCGATTAATCTCTTGAATGGTAGGAAGGTTAGGATGAAACATACCAGCATTCACATAGCTAGGCCAGTGAAGCGTAGGAAATGGATCTGGCTGTTGCACGACTATCGTGCCGCTTCCACTTCTCCCCTGAATTAAGCCCTCCGCAGTCAATTCCTGAACCGCTGCAACCACTGTGCTGCGATTCACTTTAAAGGTAACAGCTAGCGTACGCTCCGGCGGAATTTTATAACCCACTGGCCATTCACCAACACTAATTTTTTCGCGTATATACGACGCAATTTGGCGATAAAGAGGGATCGGGTCATCCCGTTTCGGTCTCCATTCTCCCAAGCCTATTACCATACTTGGTTTCCTTTTTTTCTTCACATGCTTCCTCCCTGCGTTCAAGTAGAAATCTAAACTTGGTTGGGTGATCAACCAACCAATTGGATGCAGACAGTAGAAATTCCTCCAGGTAAGATACAAATAAAGAAAAAGAGGTGATCATTATGGTACTCGCTTGGTTACATGGCATGGTGCTAGCATTTGGACTAATCTTACCCTTAGGCGTACAAAACATCTTTATTTTTAATCAAGGAGCCGCCCATAAGAAGTTTACCCGAGCCCTACCTTCGATTATTACAGCTAGTATTTGCGATACGATTCTGACCTTACTCGCAGTTTTGGGAGTATCCATGCTATTGTGGAAAATTGTATGGTTAAAAACGGCTTTAGTAGTAGTGGGAGCTTGCTTCTTGCTATACTTGGGGTATATGACTTGGAGATCAACGACCAACGCGGCGAACGTGACTACCCATGCTTCTTTTACGTGGCGAAAGCAGGTCATGTTCGCAGCATCTGTCTCACTTTTAAATCCGCATGCCATTATGGATACGATTGGTGTAATTGGAACCAGTTCAACAGCCTATACTGGTCATGAGAAAGTGGCCTTTACGGTGGCATGTATACTTATTTCGTGGATGTGGTTCTTATCTCTAGCGTGGGCAGGTAGGATGCTAGGCAAAGTAGATAATACTGGTCGAATCATGCTTGTTATTAATAAACTGGCAGCTATTCTTATCTGGCTGGCCTCTGCCTATCTCATTTACTCCGGGCTCTCTAGCTAGTGCAGCACAGCAAATAGAAGAAAGATCAATAGCTGCAACGAGCTTATTAAGTAAAATAGAAACAGGGCTTCTTTTGCAAATGTACTCTTCTTATCATGGCGTATCTGATAGAGATGATAAAGCATGCCAATTATGAATAGAATGAGTAGCAACCACCAAATACTGTTCATAACTCCTCCCCTATCAGTGGAACCATATTCATTACATCATTGAATGGTAAACTCTTCATGTTTTATAGAATAGCAGAAGATTGCTATCCGTATTCATAAAATTCCATAAAAGGTTATTCAAAAAGGTTTAGGGATACAAGTTTTTTTCCCCATCTAGCTTCCATCACATGACCAAATAAAAAAGGCCGTCATAAACCGGCCTTTTTTAACAAACTCATATTGAATTCCGATACGAGCTTATTTTGTTATTTGACTGTTTTTCTCGAAATTACGCAGAATCGCCACTTCTACACGACGGTTCGTTGCGCGACCGTCATTCGTCTTATTGGAAGCTACTGGCTGGAATTCACCAAATGCACGTGTGCTAAACTTACTTGGATCTAGCTTTTTGTTTTCCAATAGGATGGTCATAAAATTCATAGCACGCGCAGAACTGAGATGCCAGTTAGATTCGAATCGACTGTTTCTGATCGGTACATTATCCGTATGACCAGACACTGTTACTCGTCTTCCATCTGGCTCTAACAGCTTAGAAATCTCAGATGCCAAATTCCTTGCTTCCGGTTTCACCTTTGCACTGCCTGATGCAAAAAGGGCGTTGTCCATAATTGTAATTAGCAATCCTTCATCGGTGACCTTCGTGTGCAATTTGCCTGTAAGATTATTCTCTTTCAAATAACTATCCAACTGTTTTTTTAGCTGGTCAAGCTTCTCTGTTTCCTGTAGATATTTCATTTGTTGTTCATACTTGGTCTTGTCAACAACCTGCTCATTTCCCTCAGGCTTCATAAGGGATTGCTCTTCAGAGTTGATTGGCTCAACCGGTGAAGGAAAATCTAGTACACTGACTCCACCATTCAGAGCTGCATTAAATGATCCAGCTAATTGGCTAAACTTCTTAGCATCTACGGAACTAGCCGCAAACAATACGATAAAGAGGGCTAATAGCAAGGTTAGCAAATCCGAATAAGGAATGAGCCATGTTTCATCAATATGCTCTTCATGCTTCTTTTTGCGTTTAGCCATTAACGCCGACTCCCTCCTCGCTAGATCCCTCTTTCACTGCTTGGCGTTCAACAACTGGGATGTAAACCAGTAGTTTTTGCTCGATAGCAGTCGGAGAAACCCCCGCCTGAATGGATAGTAATCCTTCAATCATAATACGTTTTACTTCAACTTCTCGTTGTGATTTACGTTTCAATTTGTTAGCAAAAGGATGCCATATAACGTAACCTGTGAAAATACCTAGCAAGGTTGCTACGAAGGCAGCCGCGATAGAGTGTCCTAATGCCTCTACGTCAGCAAGATTCCCCAAGGCCGCGATCAAACCAATAACCGCACCTAGAACCCCTAGCGTTGGAGCATATGTACCTGCTTGGGTAAAGATAAGCGCACCGCTATGATGACGTTCTTCCATAGCACTGATTTCTTCATCAAGTACATCGCGAACAAATTCAGGCTCTCCACCATCAATAATCATCTTCATGCCATTGCGTAAAAACGGGTCCTGAATCTCATCAGCTGTATTTTCCAAAGCTAGCAACCCTTCACGTCTGGCAATACCTGCCCACGTCATGAATTGGCTTATCAGTTCACGCTTATCAGCTTCCAGTTGATTGGTAAAAAGGACTTTCATGATTTTGGGAATCCTTTTTACTTCTACCATAGGGAAGCCTACAAAAATAGTAGCAACCGTTCCAGCAATAATGATTAGAAAAGCAGCAGGGTTAACTAGAGAACTAATACTGGCTCCCTTTAAGACCATCCCAACAAAGACAGCCACAAACCCAAGAATAATTCCTATTACAGAAGACTTATCCATCAAGACACTCCCTATTCCCCGAAAATAATATCCCTATTTCTTATTTCGGTAAACAAGCCGGTAAGTATGAGTATAACTTGTTAGATAACCACATTTTTCCGTTATAAATACATTCATGTTCACGTTTCAGCCGTTTTTTTCCTTTTTAAAGATAGAAAAAACCTAGTGATGTTTCCACATCGATCCTAGGTTTTTTTCGGATGGTTTATTTTAAAAATTGAACGGTCTTACTTGTTGGTTGTAGAGCCTCGAATGTAAATCCTTGCTTCTTCAAATCAGCAATGACCTGTGGCAAAGCTTTCAATGTGCTTTCTTTTGCCTTGGTATCATGCATCAGGATAACCACCTCATGTTTGTTTGCACTGCCATTCTTCACATTTCTGATGACTTCTTGAGGGGTATAGCTATTCGATCTAGCATCACCGGAGCTAACATTCCAATCAAAGTAGGTATATCCTTGATTTTTCACTTCTTTCACAATATCATTCATGACCCATTTGTTGGCTCCGTAGATTGTGGTATCTTGCGCTTTCTTACTAACACCATTATTACTACCGCCAGGGAAACGAATCATGGTTGGTTTTTCCCCTGTGATTTTTTGGATTTCTGCTTCGGATTGTTTTAGATCAGTAAAGAATGCTTGCGGATTTTTATAAATTTTATTGTAATCATGGGAATGCGTATGATTACCAATGGTATGTCCTTCTGCTAGCATTCTGCGCAAGATTGCTTCATTTCCTTTAACATTGCGCCCTAAAACAAAGAATGTTGCCTTAATATTGTGTTGCTTCAAAACATCCAGAATTTGGACCGTAACATTAGATGGTCCATCATCAAAGGTAAGATGTGCTACCTTTTGAGAGGATACCGGTTTCGTTGCTGTCGTGTCCGGTTTTTGTCCTGATGTTGTTGGATTCGGATTTGGTTTTGTTTCTGTACCTGGTACTGGTGTCGTTACATCAGGTTTTGGGTTAGGCTTTGTCACCGGTTTCGTTGTATTCGGTTCTGGTTTTGGCTTTGGTTCTGGGGTTGGTTCTGGACTCGTTGTATCCGGTTTTGGTTCCACTGTTACCTTTTTACCTGAATCCACAATTGCTCCCATATACTCCTTGCCAATATCCTCGTAAATTAAATAAGGCAAGCGTTCCATTTTAAAGGAATTAACCATTGGAGCGTACAATGCTTCGAGTTCTTCTGGCGAAGCCTTACGCGCTAAAGCTTTTCGAAGTTCACTGCTTCCCATTATTTTGTCAAATTGTTCTGAATTGAACCGTTTATCTTGATTTTTCATAACAGATGAGGTTAGTTGGTTAGCGTATGCCAAGACATACATCCCTGTGCGTGCCGGATTAAAAGCATGGTAATCGATAATTTGCAAACGAACACCACCAGCAAACCCTTTGGTCTCAGGAACAAACACAACCCCCGGTAAATCTGCATCATTTAACATCTTAGCAAGCTGGTTAGCGTGTATCCCCTCTGCGCCTACCCATTTAAAGTTATCGCTATGCTGTAAGCCGATTCCCTCTCCAAGCCCTGTTGCTAGATAACCAAAGACAGAAGCTAGGTTAGGAACCTGCGGAGAGCTTTTCACCCATTTAAGGCCTGTATCCTGAAAAATCATCCCTCTTGCATAGTAATCCATGGGGATAATGGTAAGATGAACACCCATTTTTCTATTAAAAAACTGTGCTAGCTCCCCTATCGTCATTCCATGTGCCAATGGTAGCTCGTCCACACCAACAAAACTTAGATAAGGAGGTGTTTGGACTGGACCATCCACAATTTTTCCACCTAACGGATTAGGACGATCCAGAACAATTAGCGGCTTTTTATGTTCACGAGCCGCTTCCATCACATCATGTAACGTGGATATATACGTGTAGCTTCTCGCTCCGATGTCTTGCAAATCAAATACCAAAACATCAATATTTTTTAGCATATTGGCGGTTGGTTTTCTAGTTTTACCATATAAACTATAGACGGGAATATTCCAATCTTTATGTATATAAGATTCCACATAGGCACCAGCCCGAGCCTGCCCATCAATTCCATGCTCTGGACCATATAGAGCCGCTAAGGTGGCATTATGATATTTGGCCAGAACATCTATGATGCTTTGTCCCTGACTATTTATTCCCGTTTGGTTGGTAACCAACCCAATCCTTTTCCCATCAATAAGATGATGATATTTCGAGATTAGGACATCATCACCTAGCCTGATACTCGGTGGATTCGCGTAGGAATTTCGATCTGAGACGAACATCAGCATAATCAGACACGTGAGAAAAAGTATACCTTTGCGCATAATTTATAAATTCCTTCCTACGAAATAATTGCGAAATATATAAATAAATTTCTATATAAATGAGACTCTCTTTTTAACAAATAGTTTCATCTAGTATGAAAAAATAAGTCGATTGATGTAAAACTTGGGTAAAACGTATTATTTTGTTGAAAAATCTGATCAAAAACTAGTAACAAACGACTGATTTTGACATCATCATTCAGTCGTTTTTTGCTAGTTACAGTCCAACAAAGCAGCAAACAATCATTAAAACAATAATGGCAAACCTTTCATAACGCTCCTCTAACATTGTGAACACTCCTTTTTGGAATAAACCAGTTTTTTTAGGTAACGACAACAGTGTTTCCCTTGGTAAAATATATGAAAGCAATCGTCATATTGCTATTATTTTGGGCTAGCGTATTGAGAAGCGTATGCGCAGTACGACAAGCTTTCTCGATTCGTCTGCACGCTGGATATCACACGTATTGCGCTCTTTTTATTGTTAATCATTATGGATGAACGCTGATTCATCCGCTGTTACCTCCAGCAAAAAACCCGACTCCTGAACAAGCAGACGGGTCTTCATTCGGTTTAGGATTTTTCGATGATGGAAGATTCCCACTTACAAAATCATTTTTTGTAAATGTAGATCTCGCTTGTTTCTCAAATCGAAATATTCTGTTCCTTTCCGCACTAGTGGTCGCATGGGCTCGTCTGCATTTATGAGGACAATTTCTACCTCGTCACCATTACTAAGCAGGGCACGACTTCCGATATACATCGAGATAATCGACTGCATAAAGGTAGAGACAATTTTGGGATTTAATTTTCCTATGCATGCATCGTTCCATAGTAATTGGGCTGCTTCAAACGGTGATGTACGTTCTTTATAAATTCGATCAGAGCAAATTGCGTCAAACATATCAGCGATGGCTACGATCTGACAGGATAAGGGGATTTCATCGCCTATACGTTGCTCAGGATATCCACTGCCATCCATTCTTTCATGGTGCAGCAGAGCAATTTGGGCAAAAACGTCAGGAAATTCCCCGGATTTCTGGAATAAATCATGCCCGTACACCGTGTGAAGCTTCATGATTTCAAATTCGTCCTCCGTCAGCCGATCTGGCTTCATTACGATTTTTGACGGTACCAGCATTTTCCCAATATCATGTAATAAACCAGCAACCCCCATCATCTCTACTTCTTCTTGGGGCATGCCGACCAGATTAGCAATGATAGCCGATAAAATGCCAACATTAATAGAATGTCGATACGTGTAATTTTCTGACCCTTCTAGTAGATACAATGAGCGAAACAAATCCCTTTGGCTTATCACTTGGTCACGTAATGTTTCATATAGTTGTTCAAATTCATGGATGGGCGGCATGTACTGGTGTGTAACAGAGGTATATAAGCTCTTTAAGGTTTGCGTGGCATTCATATAGGTTTCAACCAAGTGATTATTAGCCGAAATTTGCTGAAATTGCTTACGTAGGTAACGATCGTCCTCTTGATTGTGAGGGATCTCTTTTACGTTAACCGACTGAAAGCCATTTCCTTTTAATTTAGCGATTTCTTTGGAGGTTAACACGGTGCCTTTGGATAAAAGAAGCACACCATATGCGTTATAGATATCCTCCGCCAGCACTCTTCCCTCTAAACTAAGATCCATATGTACTTGAACCAACGCCCTTTCCCCCCCTTTTTTGTATCCTCTTTACAAATATCGGCAAAATATAGTAACTAGTGAAATATTTTTCTGAGAAATAGAATAATAAAAACAACAAAAAGCTGGGCTCCTTGTAATGAGCTTCCAGCTTTTTTCTATAAAATCATCAAATTTTTTATGATCTATCTTGGAATATGCTTCTGTTGGGTTGAATCAGGCGAACAGCATGCGGATGAGCATTTTTTCTCCTGACTGCATCCAGCACATTTCCCCTTTTTACTCTTCTGAACATATCGCCACAAGGTCCACGCTGCATAACCAAAAATGAACGTTCCAATCACAATATTAAGTATCATGTTAAGCATCATTGTCCATCCCTTCTGTGGCTTCTTTCATTATCTAAAATCCGAGCAATGTCCCTACCTGATAGATAATGAACGATACTACATAGGCAATACCAAGTCCATAAAGCACAGAGAACCATGTCCATTTAGTAGAACCTGTTTCCTTTTTAATCACAGCTACTGTTGCCAAGCATGGAACATACAAGAGAACGAAAACCATAAAGCTATAAGCGCTTAAAGAGGAGTAATGTGTTTGAATGACAGCCTGTAGTGTATGATCATCTGGTGCTGCATAAATAATATTCATCGTAGACACTACTACTTCTTTTGCTAAGAAGCCCGTAATGAGGGCAGCCCCCGCTTGCCACGTTCCAAAGCCAAGCGGTATCAGCAGTGGCGCCAATCCTCCGCCAATCATCGCAAGGAAGCTATCGTTAAGCTCTACATCAAGCCCTGCTGGACCAGCATAGCTCAAGAACCAAATGACAATCGAGCCTCCAAAAATGAAGGTTCCCGCTTTTCGGATGAATCCCTTTCCTTTTTCCCACGTGCTACGAAATAAGGTACGTCCTTGTGGTATTCGATAAGGAGGCAACTCAATAATAAACATAGAGCCTTCCTGCTTTAATACAGTAGAAGAAAATAATTTTGCTAATAAGAGCGATAAAACAATACCTAATACATAGATAGACAAGACAATAGTGGCTTGATTAGCTGCAAAGAACGTTCCAACAAATAAACTATAGATCGGTAAGCGAGCCGAACACGACATAAGAGGTGTTAACAAAATGGTTAAAAGTCGTTCCTTGGGCTGTTCAATTGAACGCGCCGCCATGACTCCCGGTACATTACAGCCAAAACCGATAATCATGGGAATAAAAGCTTTTCCGTTTAACCCAATCATCTCCATAATTTTATCCATGACCATGGCAACCCGTGCCATATAGCCAGAGTCCTCGATAAGGGAGATAAGGAAAAATAATACAAAAATCTGCGGAATAAAAACAAGCACGCCTCCGACTCCGGCAACAACACCATCTAGTAGAGCCGCTTGCAAGAATTCAGAAACTCCGACTCTCTCCAAGGTAGCTCGCAGCCAATCTGTAAATGGCCCTCCCAGGAAATCATCGAAGGCATCAGATATCGGCGCCCCAATCCATTCAAATGTTAATTTAAAGGTGAGATACATAAACAATAAAAAGATAGGCAAGCCTAAAAATTTATGTGTTAAAAAGGAGTCAATGCGATCCGTCCAGGTTTTCTCCACCTGTCTTACCTGCTCCCTGCAACTAGAGATCATGTCATGAATAAGGGTACTGCGCACTTTGCGTATATATTGCTGGAGTGTACAGTTTTGGAAACTCTCCATTTTTTTGATGTTCGCTTCCGCTTGCTTGTAAATCTCTTCTAATCGGGCTCTTGATACATATTTCTCCAACAAATCAGACACTAATTGGTTGCCTTCTAAAAATTGCAGAGCTAACCAACGTTTCGGAGGTAGCTGTTCCAAGCTTGCCGGCAATAATTCCACAAGCGTAGTGATTGTTTCCTCAAGTACTTCTCCATAATTTACATGAAACGGACGATTTGGCTTTTGGACTACTTGACTAAAGCTATCAGCTAGCTGCTGGCATCCAGCCCCTGTACGGGCAACAATCGGCAGGACAGAGCATTGGAGCTTCTCAGCTAGCTTTGTCTCATCAATGGCAAAGCCTCTAGCTTTTGCAACATCTGTCATATTTAGTCCAATCACCATGGGTGCTCCGTATTCCAATAGCTGTACGGTTAAATACAGATTCCGTTCTAATTGCGAGGCATCTACAATATTTAAAAGCACGTCCGGATGGTGATCTATTAAATATTGAGTGGCCACACCCTCGTCCTTGGACAGAGGATTCAATGAATAGATTCCTGGTAAATCAATCAGCCGACCTTGTTTGTTACGGAGCAAGCCTATCTTTTTCTCAACAGTTACACCGGGCCAGTTTCCTACGTATTCATATGAGCCGGTCAGGATGTTAAATAGTGTGGTCTTCCCCGTATTTGGGTTACCTGCAAGAGCAATCGTAATCATTCACACACGACCTTTATCTGTTTGGCTTCATTTCGTCTAATCCCGATAATTTGACCTCCTGCTTCCAATGTATATGGACCGCCAAATGGCAGTATTTTTTTTATGCGGACAACCGTTCCTTCCATAATGTCCAAATCGATTAAGCGCCGCCTCACTAGAGCGCTCACTTGAGTAATATCTACGATTCTAGCGGAAATCCCCGCTTTAACATCTGCTAGTACCATTACCTATCACCTCGTTCTTAAAGCTGTGTTCCTATAAAGCTGTATTTCAATCCGAAACGATAATCATTATCAATCTAGTTGTATTATAGTTGACATCTAGTAGATTTAATGTGAAATAAATCACTACACCCAGCATAATTTACTTTCTTAACAACTGAGGTATCTTTTTTAGATAAAAGATAAAAGGTAGGATAAGATAGCATGAAGGCGGATTAAAAAAATAGGCTTTACCAGCCCATAGGAGCTAGCAAGCCTAAAATGTAGCGGAAAATAAGCTTAGGATTTCTCATGCTGTGCATAACGTTTTTGCAGTTTCTCACGATGAGATTGAAAAATATCTTCAAGGGCAATATCATACTTGTTCGCAATGACGATGAGGTTCCCAAGCACATCCCCTAGTTCTTCTGTTAACTCTTGTTTTTTTTCTATTATGGTTCCTATCTTTTCATCCGGCCGATCTCTCCCAATTTCCAGAGCTCTGATCGCCCTTGCTACCTCGCCCATTTCTTCTGCCAGAAAACCGATGCGAATAAAAATATCTAACTCCGACCATCCTCTTTGTTCATAATAATCCTTGACCCATTTTTGAAATTCTACGATGTTCAATTTAGCAGCCTCCTTACTCAAACGATTGCTTACGTTTATCTAAAAATTCTATATAATGTTACATGACAATACAACCCTACACAATTGGTACGAACTGAATGGAGGTACTTGCATTGAAACGTCTAGCTGTTTTCTGTGGTTCAAGTAATGGAGCACCATCGGCTTATCGGGAAGGGGCTGTCCAATTAGGCAAAGAATTGGCTAAACGAGGCATTTCATTGGTTTACGGCGGGGCAAGCGTTGGAATTATGGGCACAGTCGCTGACACAGTGTTAGAGGAGGGCGGCGAGGTAATCGGCGTCATGCCTAAGTTGCTCATAGAACGGGAAATCTCTCATCAGCATGTAACAAAGCTTTTCATTGTGGAATCCATGCATGAGAGAAAAGCCAAAATGGCAGAACTAGCAGATGGATTTATTGCGTTACCAGGGGGTCCTGGTACGTTAGAGGAATTTTTCGAGATCTTTACTTGGGCCCAAATTGGAATCCATCAAAAGCCTCTGGGTCTTCTCAATATTAATCACTACTATGATCCGCTACTCGCTCTATTTGACCACATGGTAACAGAGCAGTTCTTACAGGCAAAATATCGCTCCATGAGCATCGTGGATTCAGATGCCAAGGCTTTACTGGATAAGTTTGAAACGTATCAGGCCCCAACTGTTAAAACATATTAGTTGTAATTCTGTAATCTTTCAGCAATAAAAAAGGGAGGGCTACCATCGCCTTCCCTTCTCCCTTTATCTCTATTCTTGATTTCCTTCTAACACTGTCAGTCTTATTCCACTGTAATCTTCTTCATGACTGTTTCGTGCAGTTGGGGTGTATAGACATGGACAGTCACATCGTACGTGCCAGGTTTAGAGAACTTTTGCTTGGCCGCATATACCGCCTTCTCTCCCTGCTTAGCTTTCACTAGCTCGCGTGTACGTTGCCCCTCCAATTTTAATTCGATATCGACATACACCTCATCATAATTCTCCAGCCCACCCAATTTGGCAGTTAAAATCGTTTGCTCTCCTACCTTAGGAGGTGCTGGTTCACTGCTAAATTCTGCTGTTATATCTGGTTTAGGCCCTCTTGGTTCACACCCAACTAGCGCTAATACGCATAGGATGAGAATGAAGAGGGAAAGCAGGCTTCCTTTCCTGTTTTGGGGATTTCCCATCACTTTCAACCCTTTCATCCCTTCAGTACTCTTTTGCTGGCAAAGTGTGACTAGCTTAGCTTTATCTCCTGCCCCGCACGTTGTCCAAATGGAAAGATTTCTGCGAACGCTCCTTGTAAACCGAGAGTTCCGTATTTTTGTTGAAAGTGCTCTACACTTCCTTGCTGTATAATGCGTCCTTTTTGTAAAAAGATAGCTCGATCACACGCCAGTTCCGCAATATTAAGCTGATGCGTAGAAAAAATAACACTACTTCCTTCTCGCTTAATTTGTTGAACTAACTGGACAAACTCTTCCATCCAATAAGGATCAAGTCCGTTGGTAGGCTCGTCTAAGACCACCAAGGCTGGCTTTGCCAATATAGCCTGCGCAAATAACAAACGCTGCTGCATTCCTTTTGAGAACGTGCTGACACGTTTGTCTTGTACATCCGTAAGGCCAACTAATTCGAGCACTTCTTCGGTTCTTGTCACATTAATTTTACGCAAGGAAGCATAAAATTGTAAAGTCTCCCAAGCTGTCAGTCCATTACCGAAGTTGAACTGATCGGGCATATAGCCGATCTGGTTAGAATACTCAGTGCGATTTTCCTTCCAGCTCATGCCATTTACAGTAATGTTACCTTCAGACGGCTGTGTAATGCCTACGATCATCCGTAAAATAGTACTCTTCCCCGCTCCATTGCCGCCACATAATGCCACGATCTCACCAGCATCCATCGAAAGCTCAAATGGTTCAACTAATGTTTGCTGTTTGATTCGTTTACTCACACCCTTAATAAGTAAACGTTCCTTTTTCGATGCACTAGATTTTACATCATGCGTATCTACCACTTTATTTACTGCTTCAGATCTGCTACCCACGGTATCGCCTTCTTTCCCAGGCCAAGATAGATCCAGCCATCATCAATACCACCCAAAGCAGGCAAAAAACAGCGAACAAAGTCGTACCCATACTGGTCTTTAACCAGTCTACCCATTGGTAGTACTCGGGACCAAAAATAGAGCCGCCCCCCATTTTAATAACCATAAAAATACGAACTAATTCGGCTGGATTTAATATGGTTAAAATTTGCACCGCAGGCTTAATTGCTTGATAAGGCAACCAGCCCAGAACGGAGATCAATAGGGTAGGCCAAGCTAAAATAAACAAGAACCAAATGCTAACACCAACCGTTAAAGCCTGCCAACGATTCTGACAGAAGGTTCCGATCCATACGGCAATCCCTAAAAACAGCAAGATTAATAAGATAGAAAAAAGGAAGAAAAACACTAACAGTGAAAGCGTAAAGCCTTTGCCAAACAAAGCTCCTACCAATCCAGATAGGCCATATCCAAAACTGATAATCGCAATTAAAACAGCAGCTAGCCCCAGATATTTCCCACCAAGAAACGCGGATGTAGAGAGCGGATACGTAGAAAGTAACTGCCAGCTTCCTTCTTCCTTTTCCGAAGTAATAGAAAAGGAACCAAGCAGCAACGTCATCAGTGGTAATAAATATAAGATTAAATTAAGCATAGCTCCTGTCGTATGGGTATACCCCTCCATGTAGGCTTGGGCTTGAATCAACAACAAAGCTAGGCTAAATAGCGAGAAGAGGGCTAAGAATGAATAGGCCCACGGATTGCGAAATCCAATCTGTATTTCCCGCTTGGCGATATGGATAGCTTGCATATCAACACTTCCTCTATCTGTAGTCCCTCGGGCAAGTGCGCTTTAACAAATCGTCCTAGTGCCCTGCTCCACTAGCTGGTGTTTCAGTGGATGGAGTAGAGCCATTGTGTTCGCCTGCGCTTTTACCTGCATCGTGCTGTTGTGTTGAATGCCCCTCAGCTTTACCTGCATCATGTTGTTGTGAATGTTCGCCAGCCTTGTCTCCCTCTTTATGCTCCATATCACCATGATGCTTCTTATCACCGTGATGCTCCATTTGATCCATATTCATTTCCCAATTATGGCTGTTAAGCTGCTCTGCTGTCAGGATTTGGCCTTTACCTTGTTCTTTTACGAACGCTTCCGCAGATTGCTTATCTTTAAAAGAGTACACTCCGTAAGCCATTGGTGTTTTAAATTCTTTATCGTAAGCAAAAGTAGCATCGTTTAGATTCATCCACTCTTTCGTGTGGTAATCACGCACGAATTTCACGTCAATTTTTTCAGTTCCGTTCTTTTTAATCCAAGCAAACAGATCGCCGATGTCATCAAATTTTAGTGCTTTTCCATCCTTTAAAATGATTTCAGTTGCATTATGATCATCAGCGATTTGCATGTTGCAGATATCGCATTTATCAACGCTTTCATTAATCGCCACCGGCTGTGCTGACTGTCCTCCACAGCCTGTCATTAAAGCGGAAACCAATGTAATGCTTGCCCAAATCATATGTGTTTTTTTCATTTTGTACGAACCCCCATTAAGTAGATAAAATAAATGCTTCCTAAAAACATAATCGCACTAATCACAAGGATTATCGGCGAATGAGTTGTAGATGCTTGGTTTTGTTGCTCGATTGGCGTCATCAAAGGCTGTGGATCATGCAAAAATGCGCCAGAATGATCATCAAACATGCTCTCTAAAAATAATAGTCCCGGTGATTGAAAGAAAATCTGGAATGCCTCTACTTGATCTGTTAAAGCAAAGAAAAATGGATTAATACGGTAGGACAAATCGCTCTTACCATCCCCTTGCAAATCTACGCTTTGAGCACTGTCCCAATAATTCATCTGCAAAAGGTTATCTGTACTGCCTTGAGCCTCTGCCTGAGTTACGTTTCCAATAAAATGATTGCCTGTAAATGAATTGTCTTTCGATTCTTTCAATTGCAAACCGATGTAATTTTGCAATATTTGATTATAGGAAATTTCATTCTTTTCTGCCGCTTCTACATAAAGCCCAACGCGGTTTCCTTCCACGTAATTACGTTCCACTCTTGCCTTTTGCACATCAAACAGCAGGATACCTTGCGAGTTAACGCTCTCATTTTGCTTGGTGAATCGGTTATCTGTAACGATTGCATTGTCCGAGCCCATGACCATACCGCCAGTTACATTCCGATCGCCCTGATTGTGTATCAAGGTAACATCATTACTAAACATGAGATGATAGCCATAACGGGAATCGTAGACCATGTTTTTCTCCACACGGTTGTTGTGACTGGTCTCTACATAGATACCGTCAAACATATTTTCAACCAAATTCCCCATAATGGTATTGTTGTTGGCCTCTTTCAAGTCAATTCCATTTCCCTTTTTTCCTGGACTGCGTGTTTCATTTAAACCAGTAGGAATAGCTTTTCCCGCCAACAACCCTTTGATCTTGTTACCAATGATCTGGTTATGCTCACCGTTTCGTAGCTGAAGACCTGTTCCCTTTGTTTCAATCGTGAGCTCTTTTACTACATTTCGGCTGCCTTCCATTACTAGCGTAGCAGTCTCTGCACCTTGACGCTCATCTAATAAAGTAAGACCACGCAGACTTGCTTGGTTACTTTTCAAGGTGACTACAGGAGCATCCCCTTGGCTACGTACAGTTACGGTACCCTCTGCCGCTACATGAATCGGCTTAGTGATCAGGATAGGACCACTGTATTCTCCTGCTGGCACTTTGAGAATCGTATCCGTCTTAGCCTGATCAATCAGTTGTTGTAACTCATTTTTCATCTCCTTAGCTTGCGCCGGTCGTATGATGAAACCACTAGCTACCAAACAGGCCAGCATCAGAACCAAGCAAATATAACTACCTACCCTGAAAGCTGTATGTCGCCGCATAAGTCCCCTCCTTTTTGGGGTATGGTAAGCGCAGTCATCCAATCACGCCATTATTATGATAAATATGTCGCTATAACACAGCATGACTCGAAAGGGCTAGTGGGGTATGTCAAATGTGCTTCCTTTTGCAAAGATTTAATAAATTGGACAATATTTACTGAAAAGTAAGGAAACTCGTAAAAAAATAAGCCTGTCTCATTCCTTCAGACAGAGCTTATTTTATCAGAATTGGTTTATTTACCTTCTACTGCACGGTAAGCAGAATGGCATGTTGGTCCCACATGTTGGTTTAACGGGAATGCTTGGCGAATCGCTTCTGTAATGAAAGCCTTCGCTGTTTTAACAGCATCCTTCACTTCCGCTCCTTTTGCCAATTCAGCAGTAATTGCAGCAGAATATGTGCAGCCTGCCCCATGAGTAAATGTGGTATCGAATTTTTCTGTTTCTAAGATTTCGAATGACTCCCCGTCAAACAAAAGATCTACCGCTTGGCTATCCTCAAGACGACCGCCGCCTTTGATCAAGACATATTTGGCTCCCATCTCATGGATTTTCTTCGCCGCCGCTTTCATATCTTCAACCGTATTAATCTTTAAACCACTAAGAAATGCAGCTTCGGGCAAGTTAGGTGTTACCACCATTGCTCTTGGGATTAACTCTTCACGCATCGCTTTAATAGCTTGCTCATCTAAGAGAACAGTGTCTTCCCCTTTGCAAATCATTACCGGGTCAACAACAACCTTCGTTACATTATATTCAGCAATTTTGCGGGCAGCCAGCTCAATTACTTCTTTTGTTGCCAGCATCCCTGTCTTCAGGGCATCTACACCCACATAATGCATAGTTGTTTCCAATTGTGCCTCAATCGCTTCAAGAGGTTGCGGATAAACGAGATGGGCCCAGTTTTCATCCATAGCTACCAATGCTGTAATAGAAGTCATTCCATAAACATTGCGTTCCTGAAATGTTTTTAAGTCTGCCTGAATTCCTGCTCCACCGCTTGAATCTGAACCCGCGATAGTCAGAGCTTTATGCATAGTCATGTGCTTAAAATCCCCCTTGTACTATTCCTGCTTTATACCTGCTAGTATGATTGCTATTCTTCTTATATTGTAAACCTGATGCTCTCAACATAACAGAATAAATTTTAGAGAAGTATACTTTCCGATCATATTGTAAGAAGGTTCCTCTTAACCCCGATATTATTGTTTTATGTCATGATGGTCCAATTGCTACGCCTGAGGATGCCACTTATGTCTTAAAACATAAGACAGGTGTTGTCGGGTTCTTCGGGGCATCCAGTATGGAACGTCTCCCTACGGAAACTGCCATCACAGAGAATATGCGCCAATTTAAAAAGATAATAGAATAATCATATAAAAAAACTCTCCTGCACCTTCAACAAAGCGCTAGGAGAGTTTTTTCATTTTATATCTTATAGTTTAGCAAATTTCATTGTGTCGCGAGCAATCATTACCTCTTCGTTTGTAGGGATAATGAAAGCTTTAACTGGAGAATGATCGAAAGTAAGATCAGTTTCTTTACCACGTACGTTATTTTTAGAACGGTCGAAGTATACACCCATCCACTCTAATTTATCCAATACGCGACCACGGATGATATCACTGTTTTCACCAATACCGGCTGTGAAAATGATTGCATCTACACCGTTCATTTGCATAGCATAAGAACCGATGTAGTTACGGATTTTTTCTACAAAGATTTGTAGAGAAAGCTCGGCACGCTCGTCATTGTTCTCTGCTGCAGACTCGATATCGCGAAGATCGCTGGACAAGCCAGAAACAGCTAGAAGACCAGACTTTTTATTTAGAACATCTACTAATTGGTCAACAGAAAGACCTGTTTTTTGTTGTAGATAAGGAAGCAATGCTACGTCGATATCTCCAGAGCGAGTACCCATTGGCAAACCAGCAAGTGGTGTAAAGCCCATGGATGTATCAATGGATTTACCACGGTAGATAGCAGCCAAGGAAGCACCGTTACCCAAATGGCAGCTAATCAAACGTAGTTTTTCTACTGGACGATCCAATAATTCAGCAGCACGCTGCATTACATACTTGTGAGAAGTACCGTGGAAACCGTATTTACGGATACCGTACTTTTCATAGTACTCAGTTGGGATACTGTACAAGTAAGATTTAGCAGGCATAGTTTGGTGGAAAGCTGTATCAAAAACTGCAACCGCAGGAACGCTCGGTAGAATTTTTTGGAATGCAGTAATTCCCATGATGTTTGCTGGGTTGTGTAGAGGAGCTAGCTCAGAAAGCTCTTCTAGTTTTTTAATTACTTCATCTGTTACCAATATAGAATCTTTAAAAGTCTCGCCGCCGTGAACTACACGATGACCAACGCCATCTAATTCTGTAATATCTTTAATAGCGCCTTTTTCTGGATCAGTTAACAAAGCAATTAGTTTTTTTACAGCTACTTCATGGTCTTTCAGATCAAGCGTTTCTTTTAGCTTCTCTCCATCGCCTACTTGGAATGAAGACATGGAATCCTCCATGCCAATACGTTCCATTAGACCTTTTGCCAATACACGCTCAGAAGGCATGTCAAACAATTGGTATTTCAAAGAGGAGCTACCACAGTTTACGGATAGTACGATTGCCATATGATCACCTTTATCCTATCTTGTTGTTTGTCTTTCGTTGTCTCTCTCGATTAATGAAGAATCAGCATAGACCGATTTCATCACAATCTCTAGTAATCTACTTTAGCATGAATCCTCGTATCTGTGAATGTTATCACAAGAAATTCAGACTCTTTCAAAAAATGTTACTTTTAGTATGTCCAAAACGATACAATCGTACTCAGCGCTCGTTCATCATCCTTCTTCGCGTACCGCGGCTATGCTTTTCCCACTTCCTTTTGCATATGAATAATGAGCTGACGAACGAGTTCCCTCCCTCTAAATTTGGGTAGCATGGCAATATTTCCTAACATGGTCGTATCTTTATGCCCACTTGCTCTTTTCGTAATGGAAGGAACAGCAAATCCTTCTCTACATTTTTAACATAAAATCTAGGAATTAGGCCTCTTTGCTCGTAAAACATAATGACCTCAGAAATAACCGACTCCGGATTTTCGATGGGCAGTTCAACATATGCATTAGAAAAGGAATAGACAAGCTTAGAAATTGAATGTTAATTTTTTTAAAAGCCTCTATCATAACTCTTTACACTGCCTATACCTTTTTAATAATTCTCGTTACTTTTACCCCATTTGATCTTTCCTAAAATCCCGTCCATTAATAAGCTCCAGCCTTTTCCTCTCTTCCTATCACTATCATTCCTTTTGTAAAAAAACTCGTTTCTCTTTCATAGAATCTTCATCCCAGCTTAACCTCATCTCCTGACAAGCTCTTTACAATGAAAAGCGAAAACGAGCTTTTAACAAGGAAAAGGAGCGATTCAACCAATGGAAGTAAACCGTCGTCAGTTTTTAACATTTCTTGGAACCGGCACCGCTGCTCTCGCTTCATTGGCTACAGGGATTCCGACCCTTGCCAAAGGAGAGTCCATTTCTGGGAAAACAGCAGATCATCTATTTGGCCTTCAATCTCCTCCTAAAGCCTTTCATCCGAAATTCACCCCGATTAAACCAAGCACAAAGGATGACGTCATTCTTCCCCAAGGCTTCACTTACAATGTCATTGCCCTTTATGGTGATAAAATTAACGCTTCCGGCGATACTTTTGGTTTTAATGCTGATTTCAACTGTTTCCTGCCACTGAACGGAAAATCAGATCATGGTTTACTCTGGACGAATCATGAATATTGCGGTGAGCTAGAATACTATGTAAATGGCTATGATAACCTAAACGCTGATCCCCAAAATAATAAACGCACGCAAGAACAAATCAGTAAATACCTGTACGCATTAGGCGGGTCTGTCATTGAAATTAAAAAGGAGCAAGGTAAGTGGACATTGGTTCCTACCTCCAACTATGGTCGCCGTGTTAGCGGATTAACCAAACACCTCATGACAGGCCCTGCCACTAGCCTGGCGAAAGAAGTAGTCGGTACATTTGCCAACTGCTCTGGGGGTGTCACCCTGTGGAATTCTATTTTATCCTGTGAAGAGAATTTTCAGGATGTGGTCACCGATTGCAAGCTTGCTGACGAGCGCCACTATGGCTGGGTAGTGGAGGTGGACCCATTCGATCCAAACTCTACTCCTAAAAAGCATACGGCACTTGGACGCTTTTCGCACGAAAATACCGCTATGACACTAGCTCCTGGTGGTCAATTAGTGGTATACATGGGCGATGACGCGACTGATCAGTACGTGTATAAATATGTATCTAAAAATAAGTACGATAAGGCTAAAGGTAAAGCCAACAGCAAGCTGCTAGAGGAAGGCACGCTGTATGTGGCCAATTTTGCAAAGGGGAAATGGATAGCTCTCGATTACCACAAGACCGAAGCCTTGCAAAAAGCTGTGGACAAAGACAAAAAACCGCAATTTACTTCCCAAGCAGATGTGTTGATTAACTGTCGCATCGCTGCAAAAGTAGCTGGTGGGACACCAATGGATCGTCCCGAAGATGTGGAGGTTCATCCGATTGATGGTTCCATCTTTATTTCCCTAACAAACAATAAAAATCATAGTAACTTTTATGGTCATATCATGCGCCTGTTTGAAAAGAATAACGATCACGCTGGCGTAGAGTTTGATTTTGAAATCTTTGCGACAGGTGGTCCGCAAAGTGGCTTTGCGGCTCCAGATAATCTGACCTTTGATAGTGCAGGCAATCTGTGGGTCGTGACTGACATCTCCTCTGGTTCTATGAATACGGGAATCTACCGTGCCTTTGGGAATAATGGAGTCTATTTTATTCCTACTTCTGGTGATCATAAAGGCGTAGCTAGTCAGTTTGCTTCAGCCCCAGTTGGTGCGGAGATGACAGGACCTTGGTTTACACCCGATGAAAAAACTTTATTTTTATCCGTTCAGCATCCTGGTGAAAATTTAGAGTCTTACGATAAGCCAACCAGTCACTGGCCTCGCGGGGCATCCTCTCTCGCTTTGCCAGGAGTAATTGCTATTCATGGATTTTAGCCGCTACACCTGCCTTTGAAGATAGATAGACACTCTATATTAAGGAAGGGAGATAAATCCACATGCTATCATCTATTGGGATTCCAGGTCTTATCCTGATTTTAATTATTGCATTGGTTATCTTTGGCCCTAGCAAGCTGCCTGAGATTGGTCGTGCCTTTGGACGTACCCTAAGTGAATTTAAAACAGCAGCCAAGGATTTAACCAAGGACGAGGAACCGGACCAGTCCTCAGAACCAGCGAAAACGCCAGAAGCAACAAAAGCTATGGAGCCAGCTAAAAAAGAGGTTTCCTAAATTGGTTTGTTCGAATCTAGTTGAAAGAGGTAGAATTTCATTGGACCCTTCCAACACTTCAAGTCATATCTTCGACCATCTAAGCGATATGCGAAAACGGATTATTATTGTCATTGCCACATTTTTGATCAGCTTTGTTATCTGCTTTTTATATGTAGATTTTATTTATCAATTCCTCACGAATCGTTCTGGAGAAAAGCTGACCATCTTAGGCCCTACCGATGTACTAACCATTTATATGAGGCTATCTGCATGGGCCGCCGTCGCGATTACGATTCCGTTTGCAGCTTTTCAGATATGGGGCTTTGTTTCTCCAGCTCTAACCACTAGAGAACGTCAGGTAACATTGATGTATATTCCCGCTCTGTTTCTGTTGTTTATCAGCGGGGCAATGTTTGCCTATTTTATCTTGTTCCCTATGGTGTATCAATTCGTGCTTGGATTGTCCAACAATAACTTTCAGCTCTTAATTACGGCTAGCGACTATTTCAGCTTTATGCTCGCTTTTTGCTTACCCTTCTCGGTACTATTCGAGCTTCCACTGGTGGTTTTATTTCTCAGTCATTTGGGTATTGTGAATCCGTATCGGTTAGCAAAATTACGCAAGCCCGCTTATTTTCTACTATCCATCATTTCTATCTCGGTAACTCCACCAGACATCATATCGGACATCTTGGTACTTGTACCGCTGATTGGGTTATACGAATTAAGCATTGGAATCTCAAGAATAGTGTATCGTAAAAAGCTAGAGAGAGAGCAGATTACCCCAGGGTAGTCGAATTGTTAAAAGAGGCGGCCCATCTCCGATCAAAATCGGGATGAAGACCGCCTCTTTTGCTATATAATGCTCATTCTATCGATTATCCACTTTCTCCGGATACATGTCATGATTCATCATGCGATGCTCTGCCATCTCTTCAAATTTAGTGTCTGGCTTCCCGTAATTGCAATAGGGATCAATCGAAATACCTCCGCGTGGAGTGAATTTCCCCCATACCTCAATATATTTTGGGTCCATTAGCTTGATTAAATCGTTCATAATAATATTCATGCAATCCTCATGGAAATCACCATGATTGCGGAAACTAAATAGATACAGTTTTAAGGATTTGCTTTCAACCATTTTCTTATCAGGTATATAACTGATATAAATGGTTGCAAAATCTGGCTGACCTGTCATCGGACAGAGGCTGGTGAATTCGGGGCAATTAAATTTTACCCAATAATCGCGATATGGGTGCTTATTGTCAAATGCTTCCAAAACATTTGGATTATATTCATAATGATACGCTGTCTGTTGATTGCCAAGCAGCGTTAAATCTTTTAATTGCGGGTTGGTAGATTGATTATTATGGGTCATCTTCATGAAACTCCTTTAGCTCTTTTTCTCACATCTGGAAGGCACATTTCGGTCAGACGATATTACACGCCTCGTTTATTGCCCCACAGCAGGGTGTGTAGCTGTGGTAGAACTTTGGCATTGTTAAACTCTTTGGTCATGGCTACCTTGTCCACCAACCATTCCAATGATTGTAGTAACTGATCACGCAAGTCTTCTCGTTCACCTTCAATATCAGCCAATTCAGGATTCCCTACTTGCAAATAAAACGGCACCTGCGGATAACGCTGATGTAATTCTTTTGCATACTGGAAATCCTCATTGTCAAATACAACCACTTTCATGCTAACCTGTTGATCAGTTGATAGAAGAGGGTTGTCAGTAAGCTTGGCAACTATTTCATCCAGTCGGTCTATATTTGTCGTCATCCCGGAGCTAGGCGGTTTCGGGGATAAGGTGATATCATCCACTTCAGCTAACCATTCCTGCCATCTGCTCCCCTGGGTTTCTACACCAATGCGAATGTTGTGAGAATGTAGCAACTGGACTAGTTCTCCAAGCGGGGCCAGCAATAGCGGATTTCCCCCTGAGATCGTGACATGCGAGAAGCAGTCTTTGCCAAGCTCCTGTAGCTGATTCCAAATTTCCTCCGCTGTCATCATGCTGATTTGCTCTTTAGCCGAGCCATCCCATGTAAAGGCAGAATCACACCAACTGCACCGATAATCGCAGCCAGCCGTACGTACAAACATGGTTTTTTGCCCAATAACCATTCCTTCTCCTTGGATTGTCGGACCAAAAATTTCTAGCACAGGAATGCTACTCATGATACATCCACTCCCGGCGCATTTCGGCGTAGCTAGTCGGTGTCTCGAATAGCCGTACAAATTCCACACGTACATCCTGTTCGAGATAAATAGAGCTATTGGTAAGCGACTCTTCCATTTTTTCAAAAATCCACACTACCATATTTTCTGCTGTTGTATTCATTGGTGGTAACGTTTCATTTAAATAACGATGATCTAAATAAACCTCGATCTGTTCCTTCCAGATCGTTTTAATGTCTCCGAAGTCTACGGTAATCCCAATTTCATTGGGACGACCACTAATGCCAAACACAACCTTATAGGTGTGTCCATGTAAATTCTTACATTTCCCTTCGTAAGCATGCAGATGATGAGCGGCCTCACAAGTGAATTCATTACTTACCAGCACTCGCTTTTGATGATAACGCAGCTCTTTTTTCTGGATATCCTGTTCATATCGCTGCAAGCGTTCGACAATGCGAAAATCATAGAAGTTTCCCATTGTTCGCTCGCTCCTCTTCGTACGCTTCCAGGCCTGCGGCACGCAACTGGCAAGCAGGGCATTCCCCACATCCATCGCCAATCACTCCGTTGTAGCAGGTCAAGGTTTTTTCACGGATATACTCAAACGCACCCAGTTCATCGGATAGCTTCCACGTCTGCGCTTTGTTTAGCCACATAAGTGGTGTATGGATCACAAATGGATAATCCATCGCTAACTGCAACGTGACATTGAGTGATTTGATAAAGGAATCTCGACAATCTGGATACCCGCTAAAATCGGTTTCACAAACACCCGTGATGATATGTCGAGCGCCAATTTGCTTAGCGTAGACCGCTGCAAACGACAAAAAGAGCAGATTGCGTCCATCCACAAATGTATTGGGGATTTCACCTTCTACTTGTTCAATCGCGACATCATCGCGTGTCAACGCATTAGGAGCCAATTGGTTTAACAGACTCATATCCATAATCGTCTGCCCTACACCTTGTTCCTTGGCAATTCGCTGCGCACATTCAATTTCTTGCTTGTGACGCTGGCCGTAATCAAATGTGACTACTTCCACCTCACCAAACTGTTTTAATGCCCAAAACAAACACGTTGTGCTATCTTGGCCACCACTAAATACAACCACCGCTTTGTCTTTTTTCATCTCGCTTCATCCCTTTCGTGTTCTTGAAGAATCGTTGTCTTCAAGGGTCTACGAAGAAAGAGCGTTCTTGAACTTTCATATGAAACTTGTCCCCAGGTAGTTTTTTATAGAGGGAGTTCGCGAACCTCTCCCATGAACCAAGGCATGGAATTCTTCTGGTTGTCTGGTTGCGGTAAACAGACTTCTCCATTATACGCTGTTTTGATAGAAAGCATAAGGTTGTTTTATAAATTACAAATTTTTACTCAGTTGATCCTAATAGATTTAATATAACAAGATAGGAACACCACATTCCTACCTTGTCTAATCCGAAAGACTTGTTATTTTCCATCTATGACCCCTACAAGCCTTCTTATTGGTCTATTTCCCCTTGTTTCTTAACCAATACAAGAATCGCTTCTACAGCTTCTTCAATTGAACAATGGGCGGTTTCTAAAATGAAATCAGGATTAACCGGCGGCTCATAGGGCGCACTAATTCCTGTAAACTGGCTTATTTCTCCCGTTCTCGCTTTTTTGTACAAGCCCTTCGGATCTCTTTGCTCACAGACCTCTAACGGACACTTTATATAGATTTCATAAAAAACCTGATCAGCAAACAGCATTCGAGCCATTTGCCGGTCTTCTTCATAGGGGGAAATAAACGAAACGATAGTCATAAGCCCCGCATCCACAAACAGCTTGGCTACCTCTGCTACCCTGCGAATATTTTCTTGCCGATCTTCTTTGCTAAATCCTAAATTTTTATTCAAACCATGCCGGATATTATCGCCATCTAGCACATAGGAGCGAATTTTTTGAGCCAACAGTGCCCGCTCAACAGCAAATGCAATCGTTGACTTCCCTGATCCGGATAATCCAGTTAGCCATAGCACACAGCTTTTATGACCGTTTAGTCCAAAGCGTTCCTGTTGTGTTACTGTTGACGTTTGCCACACAATCTGTTGCGTATGATCAGTCGGTTGATTACCCACTTCCTCACTCTCTCCCTCTTTTTTTATTACATTATGCACAGTTGCTTGTACCATTGTTAGGCTTGTTCCACTCGGTTTGACGGGCCGCTTACTTCTGTCTCAATAATGTGTCGGCTCCTACATATTTGAATATAGTAGTAAGGAAAATGAGCAAGATAGCTGGCGGTCCATTACAAGCAAAATTCCGGTGTAGAAAAGAGGGATTTGACATGTTATCTTTATCTGAAGCCCTTTTAATAAGCGCCCCTAACGGTGGTGGTTTGGCTTGTTATGAAAACAGAGTAATGCACGTATTTGATAACTTCTCATCAACGGGACTTGCCCTACACAACTCATCTGTCATACGTTCTTTTCACCTTGCTGATTCAGCTTTACTCATGTTCTATCACCCTGATGGTACTCAAAAAAAGTTGATTAATCATGATCTGGCCGATATCCATGATCTGCTGGTACGAGATGATGTGTTATATGCTGTATCTACTGGCACAAATGAAATTGTTTCGCTTTGTACGGATACTGGGAAAATTACGCAACGATGGTCATTTCCTGGTGAAGGAGATTCTTGGCATGTAAACTGTATTGATTTCTGGAATGGACGTTTGGTGGTATCTGCCTTTTGTGAGGGAATGAAACACGGAGATTATTATAACGATCCTCTTTACAATGGCTTTATCATGGATGTGGAAACGAAGGAAAAGCTCTGGTTGGAGCTGACTCATCCCCATACTCCGAAAGCAGAAGGGAATCGTCGGTATGTATGCGATTCAGGACTACAACGTCTTTTAATACAAGAGGATGATCAGACTCATTCATTACTCCATCCCGGATATCCACGCGGGCTCTGCTTTACAGATGATTACATTCTGCTGGGGGTTAGTCAGCCGCGTAATTTGACCACGGAAAAGAACGCCAGTATTAAGATCATTGATAAAAAATCTTTCATCCAGGTCGATGAGATCGAGCTACCATTCACAGAAGTCTATGACATAAAAATTCTGCCTGCCCAGCTCGTTCACAGCTATCGTTTTGATCAAATGATACTGTAAACAAAAAACATTCCACGTTCCTACTTCATGGACACGTGAAATGTTTTTTCTTTTTTTATCTATTCATAATCAAAGTGATCGGGATCGGGGCCGAAACGTTGATCTCGATTCAATCCGTCTAACAGCGCCATGTCTGCATCCGTAAGCTCAAAATCAAACAGACCCGCATTCTCAATAATCCGTTCTTTTTTCACAGATTTAGGTATAACCAGAACATTATGCTGTAAATCCCAGCGTAACACGATTTGAGCAGGAGTTTTCTGATAGCGCTCTGCCATTTCTTGCAGCAGAGGAACCTCCAGATTACCTCGCATCAGAGGACGCCAAGCCTCTACATAAATTCCGTTCTGCTCGCAGTACTGACGCAATTCCTTCTGTATTAAATAGGGATGCATCTCTATCTGGTTCAGCATCGGTTTCACTTCACATACTGACAACAAATCTTCCAAATGATGAATATGAAAATTACTTACACCAATCGAACGGACAAGCCCTTTTTTATAAAGAGTCTCCAACGCTCTCCACGTCTCTTTATATTTACCAGGAACCGGCCAGTGCACCAAATATAAATCAATATAATCCAAGCCTAATTTTTGAAGACTAGCCTCAAAGGCTTGTAAGGTTGACTCATAGCCTTGCTCCGTGTTCCACACCTTTGTCGTGACAAAAATCTCGTCACGTGGAATTTTACTATCTCGGATCGCTTTGCCGACTCCAGCTTCATTTTCATAAATTGCCGCTGTATCGATGCTCCGATAGCCAGCCTCCAGCGCCATATGAATGGCTTTCTCCACCTCAGCGCCGTCTTCTGCCTTATAGACTCCAAGCCCTAGCCACGGCTTTACTACTCCGTTTGCCAATGTTGCTCCATCTGTCATACGTAACGTCATATCTATCCCTCCGCTCACAAAAGTCTCAACGCTATGATAGCATACAACAATCTATTTCGTAATTTTTTAGGCAGGAACGTTGTGAATACAACGATGCAAAGAGCAATCGATGAAACCGGTAAATCCTATCGTATCTATCGATCTTCTGATAACACGTTAACTATTCACGAGCTAACTACAATGCCAAAAGAGCTGACTATCAAATATCACTTTGCTAAAAAGGAATATAGAAATGTCGATTGGGAAGTAAATCTCACGGATAAAAAGTAGAAATAGGTTAGAAAAAATAGAAAGAGCCAGACATTCTGGCTCTTTTCCTTATAAGTAACTAGCTCTTCTTTCGCTTTACGCCAATACTTGCTTAATTCGTTCAATCGCCCAATCCAGCTCTTCTTTCGTGATAACAAGCGGCGGTGCAAAACGAATCGTCGTATCATGCGTTTCCTTACACAGCAAGCCTAATGCTTTTAAGCTTTCACAATACGGACGTGCTTCTGTATCCAGCTCTAATCCGATAAACAACCCTTTACCGCGAATCTCTTTTATATGCGGGTTCTTGATCTCTTTTATTTTTTCCATAAAATAAGCACCAAGCTCTAGGGAGCGTTCCACTAATCCTTCTTCTTCCAATACTTCCAGCGCGGCCACTGCTACTGCACAGCCTAGTGGATTTCCACCAAAGGTAGACCCGTGGGAGCCTGGTTCGAATACGCCTAATACCTCGCTGTCAGCGGCTACAGCAGAGATTGGGAAAACTCCGCCGCCTAACGCTTTACCCATAATGTACATATCTGCTTTTATACCTTCCCAATCTGTGGCAAACATTTTTCCTGTACGTCCAAAGCCAGTTTGGATTTCATCTGCTAGTAGCAAAACATTATGCTCGTCACAGAGACGTCGCGCTTCACGTAAAAAGCCCTCCTCTGGGATGACAATCCCAGCTTCTCCTTGAATCGGCTCTACTAAAAAAGCGGCCGTATTAGGAGTAATCGCTTCTGCTAATGCCTTGCTGTCACCGTACGGAATAACCTTGAAGCCAGGGGTGAATGGTCCAAAGCCGCGTTTATATTCATCTGCGGAAGAGAAGGAGGTGATGGTTACTGTGCGTCCATGGAAGTTCCCTTCACACACAATAATTTCCGCTTGATTAGCCGGCACTTTTTTACTATCATACGCCCAACGACGTACTGCTTTAACTGCTGTTTCCACCGCTTCTGCTCCCGAGTTCATTGGTATGACCATATCTTTGCCTGTCAAGGTAGCCACTTTTTCATAAAAATGACCAAGCTGATCGTTGTAAAAGGCTCGCGAGGTTAAGGTTACTCTATCCGCTTGATCCTTCAGCGCTTGAATGATTTTTGGGTGGCGATGTCCTTGATTCAAGGCAGAATAGGCACTTAACATATCTAAATAGCGAGTGCCCTCAGGGTCTTCTACCCAGACGCCCTCTGCTTTGGAAATAACAATCGGCAATGGATGATAATTATGTGCTCCGAACCGTTCTGTCTGATCAATAATTTGTTTTGTCGTTGTCATCAATAAACCTCCCTATATCTGTCTGATTATAGTTTTATGCATTTTCTATGCCAGCAAAAAATTGTAAAAAACCAAGCGTTTCTTGCACGAAATGAGCTTACTACGCAAAAAAAATTTGCACAAACAATTGCAAAAGGTCTTCACTAGCAAAAATATTTTGCACCTCCCTCTATCTATGTTAGAATGACTACACCAAATTGATAAAATGACGAATTGAGGTGAGCTGCTATGTCCACTTCTCGATTGATGGACGGAACAACCTTTCTTGCAATGGTTGCTCATATTTTGGACGAAATGAATGAAGGTGTGCACGTGATCGACGCGGATGGCACCTCTATTTTATATAATCGTAAAATGGCAGAACTAGAAGGCATGCAAAAAGAGGATGTTCTTGGCAAAAAACTGCTAGACGTTTTTCAATTTTCTCCTGGTCAGGAAAGCACCTTACTTCAAGCTCTACATAAGGGAGAGAGCCTGCGCCAGATCAGACAAACCTATTTAAACGGAAAGGGACAAGAGATTACTACCATTAGCAACACTCTCCCCTTGCAGCAACATGGGAAAAATATTGGAGCAGTAGAAATCGCTAATGATGTAACCAAAATGGAGCGGATGATACGTGAAAATTATTTTGTAAAAAAAGAGATGGGTAACACTCGTTATACCTTTGCCAGCATTATTGGAAATAGTCCTGCCATTCGTGAAATGATTGAACATGCAAATCGAGTAGCACGCACCTCCTCCTCCGTTCTGATTGTCGGAGAAACTGGAACTGGCAAAGAGTTGTTTGTGCAAAGCATTCATAATGCAAGCATGCGAGCCAAGTCCCCTTTTATTTCGCAAAATTGTGCAGCTCTCCCTGACAGCTTAATCGAGGGACTATTATTCGGCACAACAAAGGGTGCCTTTACGGGAGCCATACAAAGACCTGGTTTATTTGAGCAAGCAGAAGGTGGAACCCTGTTTTTAGATGAACTAAATTCGCTTAACCTATCCCTTCAAGCCAAATTGTTGCGCGCCTTGCAGGAGAAAACCATCCGACGCATCGGTGATACCAAGGATCGTACCATTAACGTACGCATTATCGCCGCCATTAATGAGGACCCAATCGAAGCAATCTCAGCAAACAAATTGCGCAAGGATTTATATTATCGTCTAGGTGTGGTCACCCTGCTCATTCCGCCGCTACGTGAACGTCGTGAGGATATTCCTCCTTTAGTTACCCATTTCATCGAAAAATATAACCGCCTGTTTCAAATGGATGTAGTAGGTATAACCGAAGATGTACAACGTTTTTTTGGAGATTATGATTGGCCTGGAAATGTTCGTGAATTAGAACACTTCATTGAAGGTGCGATGAATTTAATGCTAACCGATGAAACCAGCATTGCACTTGACCATCTACCTCTCCACCATATTCGGCGTAAACTACCTGGATCAACATCCATTCCTTCTTCGCCAGCCTTCGAGGGTCAGGAACAAAAGGGGATAGATCATAAAGAAGCCCCTTTGTCATCTATTCCGTCTAGTAGAGCCTATTCGACAGGAACCACCAATACTCAACCAATTTTGCACGAGTCTTATATGAAAGATACCCTACACCTCTTACAGCAGGATTCTTTATCACTAAAAGAAGTGCTACAATCCTTTGAAGCGATCTATCTTCAAAAAAAATTAGATCAGTTTGCAGGAAATATATCCCATACCGCAGAACATATAGGGATGAGTCGACAAAGTTTGCAATATCGCTTACGCCGTTTACAACAAGAAAATCAATAAGTATCAACATGCAAAAAAAATTGGCAGCAAAGTTTTTCAAACAAAAACCGACAATTTTTTTTGCACCCCTTTTTATTTATCTTTATAATTCGGAAAATTTCAATTGGTACGAATGTTGCATAATATTTTCTCTGTAAACGCATACATCTCACTGTGAGATCATAGAAAGGAGAGAAGGACATGTCCACACAACGTTCCTCTCATGAATTGCAACGCACGCTGAAAAGTAGACACTTATTTATGATCTCACTCGGCGGAATTATTGGCACAGGACTCTTTCTAGGCTCCGGCTATACCATTAGCCAAGCAGGTCCGATCGGAGCCATCATTTCCTACCTTGTAGGTGGGTTTATCATGTATCTCACCATGCTCTGCCTCGGTGAATTATCGGTTGCTATGCCTGTATCTGGCTCGTTCCAGACGTATACAACTAAATTTATTAGTCCAGCAATGGGTTTTACTATTGGATGGATATACTGGTTGGGCTGGGCTGTAACAGTAGCTCTGGAGCTTTTATCTTCTGGTCTACTCATGCAACGTTGGTTTCCAGATTCACCCGTCTGGATGTGGTGCGCTATTTTTGGCGTCATCCTCTTTTTACTTAATGCCCTGTCAGCTAAAGCTTTTGGTGAGACTGAATTCTGGTTCTCCAGTTTCAAGGTAGCGGCTATTTTAGCCTTTATCGTGCTCGGCGGTGGTGCAATGTTTGGTATCATTCCCTTCCGAGGTGGCGAAGCTGCTCCCCTGCTAAGCAATTTTGCCGAAACCTCCTGGCTGCCTAATGGAATTACTGGTCTGTTGCTTACGATGATTACGGTGAATTTCTCCTTTCAGGGAACCGAGCTCATTGGCATTGCTGCTGGTGAAAGTGACAATCCAGAGCAAAACATTCCAAAATCAATTCGAGCTACCGTTTGGCGAACACTCATCTTTTTTGTGCTGGCGATTACGATTTTAGCCGGCCAGATTCCCCATCAACAAGCAGGAGTGATTGAAAGCCCATTCGTCATGGTGTTCGACAAAATTGGTATCCCATATGCCGCCGATATTATGAATTTTGTTATCCTAACAGCATTACTATCTGTAGCTAATTCCGGTTTATATGCGGCCACTCGAATGCTGTGGTCTTTATCTAAAACAGAAATGGCCAGTCCAACACTCGGCAAAGTAAACAAAAAAGGCGTCCCCATGAACGCCCTATTACTCACATTTTCCATTTCCCTGCTATCCTTGCTTTCCAGCGTGTATGCTGAAAATACCGTATATCTCTGGTTGATCTCCCTTGCAGGATTAGGAGCACAGGTAGGCTGGATTTCAATTTCTGCCTCTCAATTAGCATTCCGTAAGCATTATCTAAAAAATGGTGGGAAGCTAAAAGATCTCAAATTCCGGACTCCGTTTTATCCAATCCTGCCCTTAATTAGTTTGACACTCAACCTAGTTGTACTTATCAGCCTAGCCTTTGATAAAGATCAGCGGGTTGCCTTATATTGCGGCGGAGTGTTCGCTCTATTCTGTTTACTCTATTACTTCCTGCGGATTAAAAGAAAGCCCATGAGTAATGGATCTCCAGAGGATAATAAAACGTACCACATCATCTAGCTCCCTAATAGAAGCGGCCCTCTGATGTTATGTCGGGGGCTCATTTTTCTTTCTAATAAGAAAATTCTGCACCCATTTCTACTAAATGAGTAGGTTAAACAAAGTAGGATGATGATTGATTTCCATGAAAGGGAAGTTCTTTTGCTTCATTCGTTCCATTAATGCCTCATAATCATCCTTTTGCTTTAATTCAATGCCAACTAATGCAGGTCCGTTATCCTTATTATTTTTCTTAGTATATTCGAATCTAGTAATATCATCTGTAGGCCCTAGCACCTCATCAAGAAACTCCCGCAAGGCCCCCGCACGCTGAGGAAAGTTAATGATGAAGTAATGCTTGAGTCCCTCATAGATTAAAGACCGTTCCTTAATATCTTGCATGCGATCAATATCGTTATTTCCTCCACTAACGATACAGACCACATTTTTCCCTTTAATTTTATGCTTGTACTCATCCAGTGCCGCGATGGTAAGTGCCCCGGCAGGCTCAGCTACAATTGCATTTTGATTATATAAATCAAGAATTGTACTGCATACCTTTCCCTCTGGTACCGTGACAATATCGTCAAGCACCTCTTTACATAGCTCGTATGAGAGCTGCCCTACCTGCTTAACCGCAGCCCCATCCACAAATGTATCAATCTCTTGCAAAGCGATCACTTGATTCTCTCTAAAGGACTGCTTCATAGAAGCCGCTCCTTGGGGCTCTACTCCAATGACATCGGTTAGAGGGCTAATCCCCTTGACACAAGTTCCAACACCTGCCGCCAGGCCTCCTCCTCCGATACCTACAAACAGGTAATCCAACGCTTCTGTCATATCATTTAGGATTTCCATGCCTACCGTGCCTTGACCCGCAATAATTTTTTCATGATCAAATGGATGAATGAACGTCATGTCATGTTCCTTACCATATTTGATCGCCTCAGAAAAAGAATCATCGAAGGTATCACCCACTAATACAATCTCAACCTGATCACCGCCGAATAACTTCACCTGAGACACCTTTTGACGAGGTGTTGTGCTGGGCATAAAGATCGTACCGCGAGCTCCTAAAGCTTTACAGGAATAAGCAACCCCTTGTGCATGATTACCTGCGGAAGCACAAACGACACCACGTTTCATTTGCTCATCCGATAATGTACGCATGAGATAATACGCACCGCGCAATTTAAAGGAACGAACAACCTGTAAGTCCTCCCGCTTTAAGAATACATTGCATTGGTATTTATCTGACAAAACGGCATTGTACTGTAGCGGTGTTTTGACAATAACTTCTCGCAATAGATGACTCGCCACCAGAATATCTTCTATGGTTAGCTTGCTGGTTGTTACATTCATCAGTTTCTCCGCCTCTCTATTTTTTTCGATAACAAAAAAACTCGCCCAGCATGAAAGAATTTTACTTCCATTGCTTAGGCGAGAGTCGCGATACCACTGAGCATTCTCCGTTTCTTCACAAAAACGGACTCCACAAGTCTAATTCCCCCTTCCTTCATGACTCGCATGTAAAGCGATCCATACACCACATACGTTCAAGAAGGTTCAAATAGACTTAGTCCGATAACGTGGACAATTCGTTGTCATGTACTAATGATCGCAGAGATTGAGAGTTTCGGTAAGCTCTGACTCTCCCCTGCTTCTGCTCTGCACTGATCTGTTCCACAACAAAGCTCTGAGGTGATTTTCAAGGAAAGATAGCGACCATCTTCGCAGCACATTGAGACGGCTCTCTGACACTAGAGCTTTCTTTTACTCTTCCTCTTCACGGCTTCATGCATATTTTTTCATAACATTCCAATACTTATTGTTCAGAATTATAGTGAGATGTTACTGGCTTGTCAACCTTACAAAAAAAGTGCCGCCACGAACAAAGGAATTGTTTCGTGCGACACTTGAAAAAGAAGCAAAGCGAAAAGACTGTAAGTAAACAATCCGATGGTCTTACGCTTCTACATGTTTTTGCGTTTGTTCATTGTAAATATTGGTGTCTAACTCTTTCGTTACACGGCTAGTGATCACACCGGCTACCATACTGCCGCTCACGTTTAGAGCTGTACGTCCCATATCAATTAATGGCTCTACAGAAATTAACAAACCAGCTAATGCAATTGGCATGTTCATTGTAGAGAGGACCAGAAGAGCAGCAAAAGTGGCTCCACCACCTACGCCTGCAACTCCGAAGGAACTAATCGCAACGACAGCAATAAGAGATACGATGAAAGAAGGCGTCAATGGATCAATCCCAATTGTAGGGGCAATCATCACAGCTAACATGGCTGGATAAATACCTGCGCAACCGTTTTGACCAATGGATAAACCAAAAGATCCAGCAAAGTTAGCTATTCCTTCCGGTACTCCCAATTTATCACGCTGCGTTTCTACGTTTAAAGGCAATGCTCCTGCACTTGAACGTGAAGTAAATGCAAAAGTTAAAACAGGAAACGTCTTTTTCAAATAAGAAATAGGGTTAAGTCCAGTAACAGCAAGTAAAATCAGATGGATAGCAAACATAATGAGAATCGCGACATAGGAGGCAAGCACAAACTTTCCTAATTTAAGAATTGCTAAGTAATCGCTAGTAGCCGTTACCTTGGTCATGAGAGCTAGTACCCCATAAGGAGTTAAGCGTAAAATAATGCTCACTACCCGCATAATTATCGTATAAAATGTATCGACAATTTTGGCAAAGAATGTAGCGTGTTCCGGTTGTTTCCCCTTTACACCTAAGAACGCCATGCCAAGCAAGGCAGCAAAAATAACAACTGCAATCGTAGAAGTAGAACGTTGGCCTGTTAGATCAAGAAACGGGTTGGCCGGTAATAATTCCACGATTTTCTGAGGAAGAGATAAATCTTGAATTTGACCAAACGTCTTTTCTAGTTGAGCAGCTCGATTTGTTTCCTGGTCGCCTTGCTGAATTTGAACAGCTTCTAAATGAAAGGCGAGTGTTGTTCCAATCCCAATAGCGGCAGATACCGCAGTGGTTGCAATTAGGATACCAATAATTAAGGAACTAATTTTTCCGATATTATTCGTTAGCTTAACCTTTGTAAAAGCAGCTAAAATGGATATAAATACCAGAGGCATTACAATCATCTGTAAAAGCTTAATGTAGCCTTTACCTACAATGTTAAACCATTCTATCGAATCCTTTATAATGTCTGTTTTTGCCCCATAGGTAAGCTGTAAGCCCACTCCGAAGACAATCCCAACAGCCAGTGCGGTAAACACACGCTTCGAAAAGGAGATATGTTTCTTTTGCATGGTATATAGTCCAAAAATAATGAGTAACATGATAGCAATATTAAGTAAAATCCAAACTGTTGACAATGGATTCCCTCCGTTCTGTGTGATAAATTCTCATGAAGGTAACTAAAGCATATTCAAGTTATAATACATTAATTCCTATATGTAAAGTAGGATTTAAACTTTACCATATTTTTTTAAAAAATGCCACATAAATAAGCATGGTTTCTATCTTTACATTAAGATAGAAACCATGCCCCTATGATCTAGGCGCCCACAAAATAACACCCACACCAACTATACAAATCGCTGCTCCTAGCCAGTCATACATATCTGGAGTCTTTTTATCTACTAACCACCCCCACATAATCGCTAGGATAATAAATACTCCTCCATAAGCTGCATATACTCGTCCAAATGTAGGAAATCTCTGCAAAGTTGGAATAATCCCATAAGCGATAAGAATGATGCTCCCTACAAGACCATACCAGGCTGGTTTTGCCTCTCGTAACCATAGCCAAACCAGATAGCCGCCACCAATCTCAGCTAGACCGGCTGTGATAAATAAGAAAATTGATGCTAACAATGACTTTCTCCTTCTGGGCATATCCGTTATTTGGTTATGCTGTATAATTGTATCGTTTTATTCCATTTACTTATTTCTTTTTTCCATGTCATACCGACATTCTCCGCAACACGTCTGGACGCTACGTTCCTTTTATCAATAAGTGAAATCAAACGGTCATGGCCAAGCTTATGGAAACCATATTCTCTACAAGCAACTGCACATTCTGTAGCTAATCCTTGTCCCCAATATTTACGGACAATCAAATAACCAATTTCAATTTCTTGTTGAAGATTAATTTCTTGAGGTACCAAGCCGCATTGCCCTATAAATTCCCCATCCTGTTTATTCTCAGCAATCCAAAATCCTATTCCGTATTTTTCATAATTCCCCTGATTCCACTTGATCCATGCAACCGTCTCTTCTTCATTTTTCGTAGATGGATAGAACTGCATAGCAATAGGGTCAGTAAATATCCTGCGTAATTTTTCCACATCTGACAACTTCATTTTTCGCAAGATCATTCTGTTTGTTTCTAATTGAAACATAGCCTGTCACCTCTTTTCAATAGTTTCCATTCCTTATGTAATACATAGCAAAATCAAGCAAAGACACCTCTTCAATACTTATATATCTATTTATTATAATTGGCACTATATTATAATTATTCAGGATATTCAACTCTCCCATACAATTATATGTGTAAATAATCATATATTTATTTATGCAGATATAATATAGATAAATTCTAATAAAAATGACATGATAAAAATAACAATTAGTTTATTTATAAACATTAGAGGACTTCTTTAAAAATTTGGGATGATATCTATTCATAAAAATATAGCTATGTGCATACCCTTTCTTGGTTGGCTTTACACGTTGAGAAGCTGTTGATAGTAAGATAATAGGAGTAAAAACAAAAGAGGTATATGGTATTGTGGTATATACTTATTATTTCCTAATTTTGGACAAAATGGCAACATGAAATTTATAGGAAATTCGTAACTGTTCATTAAGTATTATTCACATGAAGGTATGTCTAAAGAAAAAGCTGCTCTCCTATTTCAGAAGAGCAGCTTTTTTAACATATTGATCTGATTTAGCTTAAACGAATAATCGTGATACTTGTTGGTATAGTGGCGGCTAAAGTGGCTATCGCTGCTACACCAAATAGTTGTACCTGAATGGTTCCTCCAGCTGGTACAGGAACAATTACCTGTGCTTCGAATGAGGTTACACCAACTATTGGTGAAACGACACTACCCGGTACTGGAACACCATTTACTAAAATACGCGAGCTTACAAGAAGGGAAACAGAAAGGTTAATAGTGTAAGAAATGAAATAGTTACCAGCGGCTGCTACAGTAAAGGTATCACTAGTTGCATTGACTGTAATTCCTGGTCCAATATCCTGAGCGTCAGGGAATGGAACAAGTGTACCACCTATCAATACAGCGATAAGTCCACCAGTTAAATTCGCTGCAAAGGCAAAAGTACTCGTAGCAAGAGCTCCGGTTGGACCTGTTGGGCCGGTTGGAGCTGTTGGGCCGGTTGCTCCGGTTGCCCCGGTCGCTCCGGTCGCTCCGGTTGCTCCGGTTGCTCCG
>ENA-UOTW01000035-UOTW01000035.1-synthetic-metagenome-genome-assembly--contig:-NODE-35-length-47646-cov-37.626505_pt1 | contig 47646 bp, 49 predicted proteins | sample MGYA00238141_ERZ746978 | MGnify/ENA primary metagenome ERZ746978 (study PRJEB28755, sample SAMN02352454) | synthetic metagenome | study: EMG produced TPA metagenomics assembly of the Artificial... | reverse complement strand
CCGATTGTACCCACGTTTACGTGCGGTTTTGTACGTTCAAATTTTTCTTTAGACACGATTAAGTTTCCTCAGTAGAGACCACAAGCTATTACAGCTTGTGGTTTTGTTAAACAAAATTATTTTTTGCGAGCTTCAATGATTGCATCAGCAACGTTTTTCGGCGCTTCTGCATATTTCAATGGTTCCATTGAGTATGAAGCACGACCTTGAGTTTGTGAACGAAGGTCAGTTGCATAACCAAACATCTCTGAAAGTGGTACTTCTGCATTGATCTTCACAACAAATTCATTTGCTTCTTGACCGTTAACCATCGCACGACGACGGCTTAAGTCACCAATTACATCACCAACGTAGTCCGGTGGCGTTTCAACTTCTACTTTCATGATTGGCTCAAGAAGCACTGGGTTTGCTTTATTAAATGCAGCTTTAAAGGCTAAAGATGCAGCTAATTTAAACGCAAGCTCAGATGAGTCAACATCATGGTATGAACCGAAGTGTAAACGAACACCTAAATCCACTACTGGATAACCCGCTAATGGACCCGATTTAAGTTGTTCTTGAACACCTTTATCTACTGCAGGGATGTATTCACCAGGGATCACACCACCTTTGATTTCGTTCACGAATTCATAACCCGGACCTTCTGGATCTAACGGATATAAGTCGATAACAACGTGACCATATTGACCGCGACCACCAGATTGTTTTGCGTGTTTACCTTCAACATCATTAACGCGAGTACGGATAGTTTCACGGTAAGATACTTGTGGTTTACCAATGTTCGCTTCAACTTTGAATTCACGACGCATACGGTCAACGATAATATCTAAGTGTAACTCACCCATACCAGAGATAATAGTTTCACCCGACTCTTCATCAGTATGAACACGGAATGAAGGGTCTTCTTGTGCTAAGCGGCCTAATGCAAGACCCATTTTTTCTTGGTCTGCTTTCGTTTTTGGCTCAACAGCAACAGAAATTACTGGCTCTGGGAATTCCATGCGCTCAAGAATAATTGGCGCATCTTGTGCACATAATGTATCACCAGTACCTACATCTTTCAAACCAATTGCGGCTGCGATATCGCCTGCACGCACTTCTTTGATTTCTTCACGTTTGTTTGCGTGCATCTGTACGATACGACCAAAACGCTCACGTTTATCTTTTACAGAGTTTAATACAGTATCACCTGAATTAATTACACCAGAATAAACACGGAAGAACGTTAAGTTACCTACGAATGGGTCAGTTGCGATTTTAAACGCAAGTGCAGAGAAAGGTTCATCATCACTTGCATGACGCTCACCTTCTGTTTCATCTGGATTAATCCCTTTGATCGCTGGGATATCTGTTGGTGCTGGTAAATAGTCGATTACCGCATCAAGCATAGCTTGAACACCTTTATTTTTGAAGGCAGAACCACAGCATACAGGAATAATTTCACCGGCTAATACGCGTTGACGTAAACCTGCTTTAATTTCTTCTTCTGTTAATTCTTCACCGCCAAGGTATTTTTCCATTAACTCTTCTGACGCTTCTGCAGCTGACTCAACTAAATTTTGACGCCATTCTTCACAAGCATCAACCATATCAGCTGGGATCTCTTCATAGGTAAATGTCATACCTTGATCGGCTTCGTTCCAGTTAATCGCTTTCATTTTAACAAGGTCAACAACACCTTTGAAATTATCTTCTGAACCGATTGGTAATTGTAAAGGAACAGAGTTACCCCCTAAGCGAGTTTTAATTTGTTCAACTACACGTAAGAAGTTAGCACCAGTACGGTCCATTTTGTTTACGAAAGCAACACGAGGAACTTGGTATTTGTTTGCTTGGCGCCATACGGTTTCTGATTGTGGTTGAACACCACCCACCGCACAGTAAACCATCACCGCACCGTCAAGTACACGCATTGAACGCTCAACTTCGATCGTGAAGTCAACGTGTCCCGGAGTATCAATCACGTTGATACGGTGTTGTGGATATTGTTTAGACATACCAGACCAGAATGCGGTTGTTGCCGCAGAGGTGATTGTGATACCACGCTCTTGTTCTTGCTCCATCCAGTCCATAGTAGCTGCACCATCGTGCACCTCACCAAGTTTGTGACTCACACCTGTATAGAATAGGATACGCTCGGAAGTGGTTGTTTTACCTGCGTCAATGTGAGCACTGATACCAATGTTACGGTATCTTTCAATAGGGGTTGTACGTGCCATTATTATTTCCTTGCTGGAATTAAATATGAAATTTTAAATATGTATAAGGCTTCACCACATAATTAAATGAGATGAAGCCTGAAAACGTAGTTGCTAAAAAATTACCAACGGTAATGTGCAAACGCTTTGTTAGCTTCAGCCATACGATGAACGTCTTCACGTTTTTTCACTGCTGCACCTTTATTTTCTGATGCATCAGATAATTCGTTAGCTAAACGTAAAGCCATTGACTTATCACCACGTTTACGTGCTGCGTCAACAATCCAACGCATACCTAATGCGTTACGACGTACTGGACGAACTTCTACAGGTACTTGATAAGTAGAACCACCCACACGGCGAGATTTTACCTCAACGGTAGGACGAACATTATCAAGCGCAGCTTCAAAAGCTTCTAACGCTTCTTTACCTGTACGTTGTGCTAATGTGTCTAATGCACTATAAACGATTTTTTCTGCGATAGATTTTTTACCATCTACCATTAAAACATTAATAAATTTAGCAAGTAATTCTGATCCGAATTTTGGATCTGGAAGAATCTTGCGTGGTTCAATACTACGACGACGTGGCATTGCGAATTTCTCCGTAATTAATCTTCAGGATTTCCCAAAACTCTACATTTTGCGATAAATATCGCCTTTTGACTGGAGTTTATGGTTTAAATAGTTTTACTAATTTAGACGTTTGGCCTTACTCAACGGAGAACCATTAAGATTTAGGACGCTTAACGCCGTATTTAGAACGACCTTGTTTACGATCTTTAACGCCAGCGCAGTCTAATGCACCGCGTACAGTGTGATAACGCACACCTGGTAAGTCTTTAACACGACCGCCACGGATAAGCACAACACTGTGCTCTTGAAGGTTGTGACCTTCACCGCCGATATAAGAAGTTACTTCGTAACCGTTAGTTAAGCGAATACGGCATACTTTACGTAATGCTGAGTTCGGTTTTTTAGGTGTAGTTGTGTATACACGGGTGCACACACCACGTTTCTGCGGGCAAGCCTCTAATGCAGGAACGTTACTTTTTACAACCTTTTTCACACGCGGTTTGCGTACTAGCTGGTTGATAGTTGCCATTAAAAAAGCTCCAGTTTTAACAATTATTCATAAAAGAATGTTTTTATACGTATTCTATTTCACATAGAAATAGACGTGCTATTATAATGAAGTCATTCAAATAATGTCAAGAATTAGACAAATCTAATTTCAGCACAGTGATTGGGGTAATCTGTGCAAAATGCACACAATACACTATCGAATTATAGGCAAACCCATCTGCCTTAAATTTACAGTGCAAGTTGAGGAAAGTAGTGTTCCGTCAATTCAACTAATTCCGTTAAAGAAATCGTCTTGACGTTCTCTATCGAAGAGACGAACTGATAAAGATTTCGTGCACCCACATCAATATCTAACGCATAACAAGACGTGTTGAGTGACGAAAAAACCTCAGGGTATTTGACACAGAGATAAACGCCATCTTGCCATAACACGATGGCATCTTGCGAGGTCGTTTGCTGGAGATAAGCAAGCAACACGCCTTCAGGATAAGATGCTTCGGCAAAAGTATATAACATAAAACTTTCCTAAAACGTGAGCACGCGTTCTGCTTTACCTAATAACGTAAGCAAAGCCGCACGCTCCATTTTTTCACAAGTAATAATACAGTCAGATGCTATCATTTTTGCTGTCGCAAGTGATTCCAAGCAAATATAACGTTGCTCGATATCATATAAATCCAGTAATTTGAACATATTGACCACATCTTTTTGTAAAATTTGTGCAGGATCCTGATGATTTAATAGGGAAAAAACCCCATCATCAAGAAAAAAGACCGCAATATCTTGTTCATCACAAAAAGCTGTTGCTGCCAATAAAGCATCAAGACCTTCACGCGTACTGGCGCGACCAAAGGGCGTTGAACGAAAAACAAATGCCAATTTCATCACAAACACACCACCCTGTCCGCTTCTAGACTAGCTTTCATAAATTCACCTAATCCTGCTAACACGAAACAAGAAGCCAGATTATTTTGTTGCGTTGTCGAGGAGGTCAACGGTTCGACGACACCGCGACGCTGTGCTGCTGCTACACACAAATGGAGAGGCACGTGATAATCTTGCGCTAAACGTTGCCAAGCATATTGTAAATTAAATTCATCACTCGCGGGATAAAGGAACGCATTGCCATGTGTGACCCCTTCTTGGAAAAAAAACACCTGCGTAATTTGATGTCCCTTTTCCAACAGGGCTTTCGCCAATTGATAGGCTAAAAATCCACCTTGCTTACCATAAGCAGGTTGTTTTACACACAGCACATAACGCATTATTTTGCTTCATCCGAATCTTGTTTTAACTGACGAATGTATAAATACACCGTATGACGCGAAATATCTAACCGTTCCGCCACCAAATTGATCGCATCTTTAATATCAAAAATTCCCTTCTCATATAATGAGATGACAATTTGACGATTTTTATTATTGTTTGCCACTAAACGATCCGCTGTGACTTCTTCAATCGTTTTCTCAACAGTTTGTGCAACTAACTCTTCAACAGAACTCGCAAAATTGACACTAGATGCTTCCGCTTCTGCCTGTGTTGGCATAAAGGCTTGCATAAATTCAGAGACAGGGACATCCAAATTGATATTAATACATAATAGACCAATAATACGTTGACGCTTATTGCGGATAGCAATCGTGACCGATTTCATTAATCCCTGATTTTTGGCACGTGTAAAATAAGGTTTTGACACGCTATCCGTTTGCATATTATGTAAAGATTTCAGTGCAAGATCCGTTAGCGGAGAGCCAATTTGCCGATTGGTATTATGCCCATTTGCAATACAGATAGTTGAATGTTCTAAATCTTCTAAAGAGTGCAATACAATTTCACAATGACGTCCAATTAACGCGCTGACACCATCTACTACCGCTCGATAAGAGTGTAAAATCGTTTTGTCTTCCTCTGTAAAAGGTTGTTTATCCGTTAACATTGCCTTACTCTCATTTATTCACAAAGACATGATCGCACTTGATGATTACTGACAAAGTGCGGTCGTTTTTTCATTACTTTTGTGTATCCGCTTTCACATCGATGACTTCAACATCAAAGTGTAAAGTCGCATTTGGTGGAATCTGTCCAGCCCCTTGCTCCCCATACGCCAATTCTGGTGGGAGAACGAGTTCGATTTTTCCACCTTTTTTAACAAGTTGTAAACCTTCTGTCCAACCCGATACCACTTGGTTCAATTTAAAGGACACCGGTTTACCACGCGAACTGTCAAATACCTCGCCATTAGGGAGTTTGCCGGTATAATTAACAGTAACAGTGTCAGTTGGCTTAATCGTATTTCCTGTCCCTGCTTGTTCAATGCGATATAACAGACCAGATTGGGTTTTCTTCGCTCCCGCTTTTTTCTCAAATGCTTGGCGATATTGGTCGCCATCTTGTTTCGCTTGTTTTGCAATATCGGCGAGTAACTGAGCTTGCGCTTGTTGCATTTTCTCTTGTACGCGTTGTAATGTTTGTGCAATTTGTTCATTTGAATCAAGATCTACCTTACCATTTAATACATCTTGCACCCCTGCCAATAAACGCGTATTGTCATATTCAATAATGCCTTTTTGCGATTCTACAATTTGTTTAACATTTGATCCTAATAACACCCCTACTGCGTAAGATGCTTCATCGTTAAATTTAGCATCCGTATTCGCTAACGCATTGCCAGAAATAACCGCACTCACCACAAGGGTAATAAGAGAAAGCTTTTGAATTTTAAACATAAGATTGAATCCTTTATAATGAAAAAATGAATTATGATAGGTTAAAACGGAATGAATAATTTCACAACATTTATTTTTTTGGAGTTAAATGATGCAAAATAAAGAAACCCTCGAACAGCGAATTGCTGAGTTAGAAATGAAAACTACTTTTCAAGAAAAACTCTTAGATGAGTTAAACCAAGTGATTGTTGAACAACAATTTGCCATAGACAAAATCCATGTACAATTGCGTTATTTAGTCAATAAATTCAAAGATATGCAACCTTCCAACATTGCGAGCCAAGCCGAAGAAACTCCACCACCACATTATTGAGTCACACAAGAAAAAAGTGCGGTCAAGTTTACCGCACTTGTTCTGTTGATTTAAGCTTAAGCAAAATACTTTTCTAACTCTTCACTACCACCGATGTATTTTCCACCGATAAAGACTTGAGGTACGCTTGTTTTCCCTGTAATCGCACGAACAGAAATCGTACTGGCATCACGTCCTAACACAATTTCTTCAAAGGTATAGTCTTTCGCTTTTAACAACGCTTTTGCTTTGGCACAATATGGGCAACCAGGTTTAGTGATCACTGAAACAGAAGGCTTAGCTTGCCATTCTGGTTTAAGATATTTAATCATCGTGTCTGCATCAGAGACTTTAAATGGATCACCGGGTTCTTGTGGCTCAACAAACATTTTCTCCACAATACCATTGCGCACTAACATCGAATAACGCCAAGAGCGTTTACCAAAGCCTAAATCTTCCTTACCGACGAGCATCCCCATACCTTCGGTAAATTCACCATTACCATCCGGAATGACAATCACATTTTCACATTCCTGATCCGCTTTCCACGCATTCATAACGAACGTATCATTCACTGACACACAAATGATACTGTCTACCCCTAATGCTTTAAATTCACAAGCTAATTCATTATAGCGAGGCAAATGAGTGGAAGAACAAGTGGGTGTAAATGCTCCCGGTAATGAGAAAAGTACAACAGTTTTATTATCAAATAATTCCGCACTGGTTACATCTACCCATTGATCGCCTTGGCGAGTATGAAATGTCACTTGAGGTACTTTTTTTCCTTCCATTAATGTCATAAAAAATCTCCTTTAGACTAATTAATAAACAATAAAATCTATCTTACTCCTTTTATGAATTCTAGTCAAATTTATGATATAGTTCTAAGCAATTGATTTAAAAATTTTAATTGTTTCTATCAATAACGAGGTCAAAATGAATATCCGCGACTTAGAATATCTCGTGGCGCTTGCGGAGCACAAACATTTTCGCCGTGCCGCCGATGCATGTCATGTCAGCCAACCCACATTAAGTGGTCAAATTCGCAAATTAGAAGATGAATTAGGGATTATTTTATTAGAACGCACTAGCCGCAAAGTGTTATTCACTCAATCAGGCTTACTCCTTGTCGATCAAGCAAAAAATGTCTTAAAAGAAGTCAAATTACTTAAAGAAATGGCAAGTAACCAAGGTAAAGATATGACGGGTCCTATACATATTGGCGTCATTCCCACAGTGGGACCTTACCTACTTCCTTATATCATGCCAGTACTCAAAGAAACCTTTCCTGATTTAGAACTTTTCTTATATGAAGCACAAACTAATCAATTATTAAAACAATTAGAAACAGGTCACTTAGATTGTGCCATCGTCGCCTCTGTACGTGAAACAGAAGCTTTTATCGAGGTCCCCATCTTTCATGAAGCCATGCTATTAGCTGTCAGTGAAAATCACCCTTGGGCGAATGAGCGTACTATTGCAATGAATAGATTAAATGGCTGTGAAATGTTAATGCTCGATGACGGGCACTGCTTGCGCGATCAAACGATCGGCTACTGCTTCAGTGCAGGAGCAAAAGAAAACGCGCATTTCCAAGCCACTAGTTTAGAAACGTTGCGCAACATGGTTGCCTCGAATACCGGCATAACATTGATGCCTAAACTCGCAGTGATCAATGAAGGAAATCGTACAGGGGTCAAATATATTCCTTGTCACTCACCCGCCCCTTCTCGTGCAATCACATTAGTTTATCGCCCGGGTTCTCCGTTACGAAATCGCTACGAGAAAATTGCACAGACCGTTAGTCATTCAGTACAAGACGTATTGGACTAATTCTGAAGTCAGGAAAATATCAATATGGGTGTGAGAGCATTACAAAAAGAAAAAACCCGTCGCGCATTAATTGATGCCGCTTTTAATCAACTGACCGCGGATAAAAGTTTTTCCAATTTAAGTTTGCGTGAAGTGGCGCGCGAAGCGGGTATCGCAGCCACTTCTTTTTATCGCCATTTTAGAGATATGGACGAGCTTGGTTTAACCATGGTTGATGAGGCGGGTTTAGTATTACGTCAGTTAATGCGTCAAGCTCGAAAACGCTTAGAAAAAGGCGGAAGTGTGATAGCCATTTCCGTCGAAACTTTTTTTGAATTTATCGCCAATAATCCCAACATGTTCCGTCTTTTACTCCGTGAAAGTTCAGGTACTTCACAAGCATTTCGCACTGCCACAGCACGCGAAATAAAACACTTTGTTGACGAACTAAGCGAATATATCGCACAACGTAATAGCCACTCACAATATGTGGCACAAGTACAAGCGGAGGGCATGGTCACCATTGTGTTTACTGCTGGCGCCAATGCTTTAGACATGGAAAAAACAGAGCGAGAACAGCTCAAACAAAGAGTCATTTTACAATTGCGTATGTTAGCTAAAGGGGCAGAATATACACATCACAAAGAGAGCTATTAGCTGTTAGTGCACGATAAAAGACATGAAGAGCTACTTGATTACTTGAAAATTAACGTCGGCAGTTTGTCGATGAATGCCGTTGGTGCGGGTTTATCACAAATCACAGTATCAAAAGCAGAAAGATCCGCAATATATGCCTGCTCAACTCGATTAAATTTAGAATGGTCCACCACTAAAAAGGCTTGTTGTGTTTTCTCCATAACACGCTGTTTTGCTTTCGCTTCATCAAAATTAAAACATGTCACGCCTTGTTGGAGAGCCACACCTGCCGCAGAAATGAAGGCTTTATTGGTACAAATCATATCCAATTCACTATGACGCTGAATACGATTTAAAAACGCATTATGTCGAAAATACCGTCCCCCACATAGAATCAAATCACAATTGGGTTTTTCCTGTAAGGCTAAAAATGCATTAATTGAGCAACACAGTGCGGTAAATTTGATGTCATCATTAATTTGTGTCGCGATAAAAGGCACTGTTGAGCCACAATCAAAAAAACAACATCGCCATCTTCAATCAGAGAAGCAGCGAGCTTTCCTAAATACATTTTCTCCGCGGTGTTTTTTTCTTGTTGTTCAAAGATCCGATAACCTTTCTGCGCATGAGTTTTTGGATCTTTAACGATATACCCACCTAATAAAATCACTGAGCTTGCACAGGAAACCAGATCCCGTCGAATCGTCATTTCAGACACATTCAACATTTCTGCCGCATCTCGCAGATGAATTTTGTCCATTTGCTTAAGTAGAAACTCCAATTTCTGAATGCGAGACGTCATTTTTTCCATAGCAAGCTCAGTGATTTATTAATAGGTACTGCTTACGTCCTGTAAACCATGGATAATCGCAATCCCTGCACTTGCGCCGATACGGCTAGCCCCCGCATTAATCATCGCGATTGCGGTCTCCGTATCACGCACGCCGCCAGACGCTTTGACTCCAATATCGCCTACGGTTCGTTTCATCAAAGCAACATCTTCCTTTGTTGCCCCACCACGATTGAAACCAGTTGATGTTTTGACAAACGCCACATTGAGCGTTTTACAAATTTCACATGCTTTTACAATTTCGTCTTTACTTAACAAGCACGTTTCTAAAATGACTTTTAATGGTTTTCCTGCACAAGCAGCTAACACGGTCGCAATATCTTTTTCTACTGCATCCCATTTATTTGATTTAATCCAACCGACATTAATCACCATATCAATTTCATCTGCCCCGGCTTTGATCGCTTCTGTCGTTTCAAAGGCCTTAACCGTGCTTAGATTTGCCCCCAATGGAAAGCCCACTACAGTACAGATTTTGACTGGTGTCCCCGCTAATTTTTGTTTGGCTAACGGAATATAAGCAGAATTAATGCAAACTGACCAAAACTGATGTGCAATGGCTTCATCACATAATTGAATAATATCTTGTTCCGTTTTCTCTGCGGTTAACGCAGTATGATCGATAAACTGTGCAATTTGCTTTGCGTCCATACTTCTTTCCTCATTGACAATTTAGCTATAGCTGAACAATATGTTCATATTATACATAAAAAAATAAGACATAAAATGTGACAAAGTTAACAAAAAAAGATTTTTTTGTGATAAAAATAACAATTATTTAATGAAATGACAAAAAATACTATAAAAAATACGATAAGTCAATGAGATAGGAATTTTTAGCGCGTTTTGTGATCAAGATCCCATTTTTATTTTTCCGATATCTATTTAGAATAGCGAAAGATATAATCGATTAATTTTTGGATGGATGTGATGAAAGAAGAGGATAAAACGAAGAAAGCAGGCAGTAATCAAAGTCTGATTAGGGGCTTACTCCTGATAGATATTTTGAGTAATTTTCCAAACGGTTGCCCACTCGCAAAATTATCAGAATTATCAAATTTGAATAAAAGTACCACACATCGTATGTTGCAAACGTTACAGTCTTGTGGCTATGTAAAACCTGCAAATACGCTAGGGGCTTATCGCTTAACGACAAAATGTTTAACTATCGGACAAAAAACGTTGAGTTCATTAAATATTTTGAATCTTACCGCACCTTATTTGGAGCAGTTGAATTTAGAAACGGGGGAAACCGTTAATTTATCGACCCGTGATCATCACCATGCGGTCATGATTTCTAAGTTAGAACCGACCACAGGTATGTTACGTACACGTGCCTATATTGGGCAGCGTTTAGAACTCTATTGTTCTGCCATGGGCAAAATTTTTATGGCGTATGAAAAAGGGCATGCGCTAGATGATTATTGGGAAAAGAATCAAGCGACGATTCAGCAACTGACCGTGAATACGATTGTGACACAAGAAGCAATGGCATTGGAACTGGCGAAAATTCGCGAATTAGGTTACGCCATGGATAATGAAGAAAATGAAAGAGGTGTCACTTGCTTAGCATGCCCTGTGTTTGACATTCATGGCAATGTCACCTATTCGGTTTCTATTTCCTTATCTACCGCACGTTTGAAACAAATTGGTCAAGACACGTTGTTGCGCCATTTAAAACAAACTACTCAAGCAATTTCACAAGAATTGGGTGCGGTTATGCCGAGTTAATCGCATAAAAGTAAAAAACCTGTCAACACTGTGTGTATTGACAGGTTTTTGCTTTTTAGTCAGGTAGTGTAATGCCTTAATGTCCTTTATGGCTTGTGCTATACAAAATTTTATCGGTATATGCCATGGCAACCGCAGAAACCAAGAAACCGAGGTGCAGGAACAATTGCCACATCATGGTTTTTTCGTCCATATTGGCAGCATTGACGAAAGTTTGGAGTAAATGGATTGACGAAATACTAATAATCGACATCGACAGTTTCACTTTGAGGACCGAGGCATTTACATGACTAAGCCATTCTGGTTCATCAGGGTGATCTTTAGTACGTAACTTGGAGACGAAAATTTCATAGCCCCCGACGATCACCATCACTAGCAAGTTAGCAATCATCACTACATCGATTAAGTTCAGTACGGCTAACATGATCATATTCGCGTCCATACTTTGTAAATTAGTCATTAATTCCCATAAAGATTTCATGAATTTATAGGCATAAAGACCTTGTACGACAATTAGTCCTAAATAAATAGGTAATTGTAACCAACGACTGGCAAAGATAATTTGGCTGATGACATTTGGCGCAGCTTGGCGTTGGCGTGACTTATGGCGTTTTTGTTTTGTATTGTGTTGTGAAGGTTGAATAGGTTGTTCCATATTTATTTATCGTTTTTCAGCTAAATCAAAAGAAGTGTGCAAAGTACCTGTTTTTTAGCCAAAGTTCAACGAATTTTTGTGTTAGCCACAAAATGAAATGTGATTCACCTTGAGGAAGGTAAATCACATTTCGCGTGATCAGTGGTGGCTGAGAGAAAGATGTTTCGTTTCTTTGATTTGCATAACTGCAAAGAAAGAGATTAGGGCATTGAGCGCTAAATAAATGCCCACACCAATCAAACCAACATGCGCATTGATTTTCATTGCCACCATGGTTGCGACACTGGCGCCTAAAATGCCCGCGAGGTTATAGGCTAATGAGGCACCAGAGTAACGCACTTCCGTCGGAAACAGTTCGGGGAGTAATACGGCCATTGGACCAAAAGACATCCCCATAATGATAAAACCAACAGCTAAGAACATGAAAACGCTTGTTGCGCTTCCTTCGCTTAAAAAGAGAGGTAATGCCAGTCCAAAAAGGCAGGTGGCGAAACTGACCCACAGCATTAAGCGACGGCGTCCGATTTTATCCGCATAAATGCCCGAGAAAACAATAGAAATGGCAAAGATCACCGAAGTAATTAATAAGAAAGCGGTGAAGGTTTTTGCTGGTAAACCTAATCCCATTGGATGCCCGGCGGGTGATAATGTGGCTGGGCTTTTGGCATAAATTTGGGCAAAGGCAGCTAAGATATAAAACAGCACATAGCCTGCAGTTGCTAAAAATACTCCACTTAGGAAAGGTTTAAGATGTTGGCTAAATACTACACGAACCGGAAATGCATGTGTTTTGCCTTCTTTTTCGACTTGAAAAAATACCGCACTTTCGTGAATTTTCGCGCGCACATACCACCCAATCGCAATTAATACCGCAGACGCAATAAAAGGTATTCGCCACGCCCATTCCACCAATGCCGCTTGTCCAAACAGTTGCCCAACTAGATAAAACGCAGCATTGGCAAGTAATAAGCCAATCGGCGCACCGAGCTGTGGAAAAATACCATATCGTGCACGTTTTTCGGCGGGGGCATTCTCAATTGCCACTAAGGCCGCACCGCCCCATTCTCCTCCCAATCCAATACCTTGCCCAATTCGGAAAAGGCAAAGTAACACCGTCGCCCAAATTCCAATGCTTTGATATGTCGGCAGTAAGCCAATTGCTACTGTCGAAACACCCATTAAGACCAGTGAGGCAATCAAGGTTTTTTTACGTCCAATTTTATCGCCAAAATGCCCAAATAATAAGGCGCCAATCGGGCGGGCAAAGAACGCCAATGCCAAGGTCGAAAGTGCCGCTAACTGATTGGAAACAGGATCATCGCCGTGGAAAAATTGTTGGTTAAACACCAAGACTGCTGCCATGGCATAAATGTAATTATCAAAATACTCAATGGCGGTTCCAACCATTGTGGCAAGGGCTACATTACGTGGATTATTGCGCATTACCCAGTAACTCCTTTACAGTTTTAGCAATATCGGCGGATTGTGTGATCGCGGAAATCACCGCTACGCCATTCGCGCCACGTCGGCGTAATTCCTCGGCAGTCTGTGCCGTCACACCGCCAATCGCCACGATTGGTTTGTCGATGCCGTGTGCCCGAATAGTTGACACAAAATCCACACCGACCACCGGTTTAGGATCTTCTTTTGATTGTGTGGGAAAAATAGGACCTGTACCAAAGTAATCAATCAACGGATTGGCTTGTGCTGCGATGCCTTGTTCAAGGGTATTGACGGAGGTGCCAATAAAACAATGACTATGGCAAAGTGCGGCAACATCCGCCACCGCCATATCCGTCTGCCCCACATGAATTCCATCTGCGCCAATGTCAATGGCTAATTGCACATCATCATTGACCACAAATGGCACCTGATATTGACGGCAGAGGTCGCGACATTGAATGGCTAATGCTTTGATTTTGTCGGGGTCTTGTAGGGCTTTTTTGCCTTTCTCACGGAATTGATAGCAAGTAATGCCACTTTGCAGCGCTTGTTGTAAAATGTTGAGTAAATTTTGGGCAGGATCACCGTCAAGATGTAAACAATCTTGTGTACCAGCGATGAAATATAAGCGCATAAAGGCGTGGACTGGTTTCATCTTTTCTCCTTAACGGCTTTTTTGATTACATTCAGCATAAGCCCAATGGTTTGTCGGTCCATGACCATGACCGATATTGAGCGGATGACTAATCGCAGCGGTTATAAAGGCTTTCGCAGTTTTTACTGCATCCACCACTTGTGCTCCTTTGGCTAATTCCGCGGCAATACAGGCTGAGAAGGTACAACCTGTCCCGTGAGTATGGCGCGTGTTAAAGCGCGGACTGTCGAAATGCAAGATTTCTGTTGGGGTGAACAACCAGTCACGACAGACATCACTTTGTGAGTTTTCACTATGTCCCCCCTTGATCACCGCATGGCGCACACCCATTGCGCGTAATTTTTCTGCTGCTTCGCAGGCGGTGTTATCATCGACAATGTTGATGCCTGTGAGTGCTTCTGCTTCGGGTAAATTGGGTGTGATGACTTCAGCTTTTGGCACCAATAAGGTGCGCAACGTCTCCACAGCATCAGGTTCTAACAAGGCAGCACCGCCTTTGGCGTACATGACGGGATCCAATACCATTCTGCCAAAATCATATTTTTTGAGTGCGTGAGCGATACATTCGATAATCGCCGTATTGCCTAACATGCCGATTTTGAATGCATTCACTTGGTAATCGTCTGCAATGGCTTTTAATTGCCCTTCAATAATATTCAATGGCACCGGATGAATATCATATACACCAAGACTATTTTGCACCGGAATGGCAGTAATGGTGGTCATGCCAAAAACACGTTGCATCTGGAAAGTTTTTAAATCCGCTTGGAAACCTGCGCCACCACAATTATCTGAGCCAGCGATGGTTAAGGCGATAGGAATGTTACTCATAAGAAATCCTTGCATATTGATTGATTGTTTCAGGTGAAAGGTGAGCAAGTTGATCCAGCAAGCCCACATAAAATTGTCCATGTTGTGTTGTTTTTAATCCTTGCGCAGCAAGTTCACCAGCAATGGCATAGGCAGTACAAGCTTCTAACATGGCATCAAAATACTGTTCAGGTTTCGCTACCGCTAAAAAGGCACCACACACCGCACTTAATAAGCAACCTGACGCGGTGATTTTTGGAAATAAGGGCGTACCATTATGGATTTGCGCATGGTGTTCGCCATCACTAAGATAATCAGTCGCGCCGCTTATCATGGCAATGCATTGGTATGTTTTTGCCACGATATGCGCAATCTGTGCTAAATCGGCTTCGCCCGATCCCGCGTCCACTCCTTTCGCTTGCCAATTCACCTCTGCGATTGTCGCTAGCTCACCAGCATTACCACGAATGGCGGCAAATTTGACTTCTTTTAGTAGCCTTGCCACCGTTTGTTTGCGGAAGGTGGTTGCGCCAACACCAACCGGATCAAGCACCACGGGAATACCTACTTCATTGGCTGTTTTACCCGCTAAGACCATGGCATCGACTTCTTTGCCCATTAAGGTGCCAATGTTGATTACTAGCGCTTGGCTAAGACGAGGTACTTCGTGCATTTCTTCCATTGCCGCAGACATCAGCGGTGAGGCACCAATCGCTAACAGTCCGTTAGCGGAAAAATTCGCCGCTACCACGTTAGTGATATTGTGGATAAGGGGATTTTGGGAGCGGATTTGTTGTAAGTATGTTGGGTTTAGCATGTTGTTTGTTACTTTTGGGTTAGTTTTTTTGTATTATTTATCGGCTTTCGCCCGATGGGCGACCTTCTTTCTTTTGTTTGCCGAAAAGAAAGAAGGCAAAGAAAAAGGCTCCCCGATTAAGTGGCTGGTCCTCATTTCACCCTAATTTTATTCATAGAATATGAGCAGATTACGTACTACTACATTGGTGCCACTTTCCTAACCATCATGCTACCGTATGGGCAACGTACAGGTAGAAAGTGTCTTGTTACGTGTTTAATCAGAAACTTTCCAAAAATGCACCGCACTTTCGATTATCTTTGGGTGAACCACTTCCCCGTGTAAGTTGCCCGAAGGGAAAAGACATTTTTAAGAAAATAACGTTGCGCAACGAAGTGAAGACAACTTATTTTCTGTTAAAAAAATGGCTTTGACATGAGGACCAGCAACTTAGTCGGGTCGCCTTTCTTTGCTTACTTTCTTTGGCGAAGCAAAGAAAGTAAAAAATCATTTAATCTCTACCGCATAATCGGATAATGGTTTCACCACTTTCGTCAACCCGTTCGCTTTCAGGAATTCTGCCATGCGCTCATAGCGGTGGCTATCTAATGCTCTTGGACGTAAAGCTAAACGGGGTAAAGTATCTGTCCACGCAAGACGGTTGAGATCATTGTTTAATTCTTTTTCCTTGTAAGCCACAAATGCCTCCCACGCGGCTTGCGGGTGATTTAAGGTATAGATGGTGGCTTGCTCAAGTGCGGTTAAAAATTTGCTGATTTTCTCTGTCGGCATCGTATTTTTATTCGCAACCAAAATGAGCTCATCGTACACTGGGACGCCATGTTCTTCTGGATAGAACGCCCGTCCCGGTTGTTTTTCTAATTTCATTTGGTTTAATTCAAAGTTACGGAAACCGCCGATTACAGCATCCACTTGACTACTTATTAATGACGGTGAAAGTGACCAGTTAACGTTGACCATTTCGATATCTTTATCCGTTAAGTTTGCCGAACCTAACATCGCTTTTAATAAGGAATCTTCGAAACCACTGACGGAATAACCAATTTTTTTGCCTTTTAAATCGGCAAGGCTTTTAATTGCACTTTTTTCTAACACAATTAAGCTGTTAAGCGGCGTTACCACTAAGGTGCCAACACGGGTGAGTGGTAAATCTTCTGCCACTTGAATTTGTAACTGGGGTTGATAATCCACCGCTAAATCCGCTTTTCCTGCAGCCACTAATTTAGGTGGTAGAGAGGGATCAGTAGGCTCTACAATTTCAACGTCTAACCCCTGTTGAGCAAAATAGCCTTTTTGTTGTGCTACGATAATTGCTGCATGGTCAGGGTTGACGAACCAATCAAGTAATAAGGTGAGTTTTTCTTTGGCGGATACCGATAGGCTTACTCCCATGGCAAATGCCACAGTAAGGGTCTTTTTCACGAGTTCTTGCATTTTTTGTCTCCTTTTTTATTTTTTAACTTAAATCCAATCCCATTTGCCAAAACGCCGATTCCATGCGTGTGGCGGTATTAAAAATCTGTTGTAATTTAGCAAGCTGTGCTTCAGAGCGATCCGCACAAAGTGCATCTAAGGTAGCGATTGCGTTTTGTGCTGCATTTTGGAATTCTTCGCCAGAATAGGTATCAATCCATGCTTGGTAAGGGTTGTTTGCTGGGCTTTTGCCACTTTCTACAATATGCTTTGCAATCACGGCATAACCAATCGCACAAGGGGCTAGCGCGGTATAAAGCTCAGCTAAACCGCCCGTCATACCCGCATCTAAGACATAACGGGTGTAAGCCACACAAGCGGCAGATTCTTCCGTGCGAAATAAGGTGTTTTCATCAATACCCCAGCTTTCACAGTATTGAATGTGTAGCTGAATTTCATGTAACAGAGCACCAATGGCGTCTTGTGCGGCTTTCATTTGTGCAAAGTTGTCTGCTTTGTAAATCCCTAAGGACAAAGCACGGTTATATTGAAATAAAAATAAATAATCTTGTTTTAAATAGTGCTGAAAACACGCTTTCGGCAAGGTACCGTCGGCTAACTGTTGCACAAAAGGGTGGTGGATATAATCCAGCCAATAGCGCCCTGAATTGTTGATAAGTTGTTGTGTTGTGGACATGGTTTTTCCTTTTCTTGCTAAAACGTTTTTCAAATAGACCGCACTTTATCTGGCATCGCCATGATCTGTGTTTTATTTAATGTATTGCACCCAAGGTAGCCACTTCCTGAGGAAATAATCCACGCTGAAATACAAGACGAGGCTGATGACCATCAAAATTAATAAGGCAGAGAACATTAAATCCACCTGCATTCTGGCGTTAGCGTGTAACATTAAATACCCTAATCCTTGTGAAGATCCCACCCATTCGCCGACAATCGCGCCAATCGGTGCCACAGAAACGGCAATACGTAAGCCAGAAGCAAAGGAAGGTAGCGCGGCGGGAAGGCGCACTTTAAATAACATTGCGCTTGCTGAAGCCTGCATGGTTTTTGCCAATTCCAACCATTGCATCGAGGTGTTACGTAAGCCGTCGTAACAGGCAGCTGTCACGGGGAAATAAATGTTCAAAATCGTCATCACAATTTTAGACGCTAATCCATAGCCAAACCAAAGCACCAGTAAAGGCGCAATGGCAAACACTGGAATGGCTTGGGAAATGACTAACAGGGGTAATAATAATTTAGATAAATAATCAGATGCGCTGAGTAACAGAGCAGAGATAAGTCCCAAAGACACGCCAAGGAATAAGCCTAAACCAATTTCAAGTAAGGTAATTTGGCTGTGTTGCCACAATAAATCATAGCGATTGTGTAATTGCGCAAGCACATCATTCGGTGGTGGCAACATGTAGCGTGGAATGTCGAAAAAAAACACCGCACTTTGCCATAGCGCTAACAACATCAAGCTTAATAGCACAACATGGATAAGCGGCTTAATTTTCATGTTGCCCCTCAATCAGTTGTGCTAATAATTGTTCTTGTAATAGCCAAAGATCCTGTTGACCAAGTTGTCTTGGCGGCGCACTGCTAAGTTCGATAGGCTCAGACAAGCGAGCTGGTTGGTTTTTCAGGACATAAATCGTGTCACTTAAACGGATCGCTTCTTGCGGATCATGGGTAATCAGCAACACCGTTTTATGCTTGAGTAGATCACAAGCCAGATCTTGTAATTGAATACGGGTGACGGCGTCCAATGCCGAAAAAGGTTCATCCATTAAAATGGTATTGGCGTCTTGCATTAACGTGCGCGCTAAGGCGACACGTTGACGCTGACCGCCAGAAAGCTGATAGCAAGGTTTATGCCAGTGATTTGCCATTTTGACTGCGGTGAGCAGGGCTTTGGCTTTTTCCTCACTTTGTTTATTCTTTTTTCCTTGTAAGTGTAAATGCAATTGCACATTGTCAAGCACGGATAGCCAAGGATAAAGCGCATCTTGTTGCGCCATATAGCTAATCTGTTGTGTGGGTGACAGTACAATTTCACCTTCCGTTATAGCGTGATTTTCTAATCCAGCAATGGCACGGACTAAAGTGGATTTTCCGATGCCTGATGCGCCTAATAGGGTAGTCCATTTCCCTTTAGGTAACACGAAATTAAAACCAGCAAAGAGAGGTTGCTGATTATAGCTTAGGCGTAAATCACGGATCTCAACGGCAGACATGGGCAGAAACCAAGAGGTTAGCGCTTAGCGTTGAAAAAATGAAATGAGATCGGAATGAAGAATGAAAAAATATGAACGGATTATTGGCATAATTAGTTTCCTACGTCAGTGTTAGCTGTATCAGGTTCACGGGTATCATCTCAGCTTTGTACAATTTGGTTACAAAGCACCCCGACTAAAGTGCAATAAGACTACCTTTTTTCGCCAAAAAGAGAAGAATTTTGTTAAAAAATTGTGATCTTTGTCACGAAATTAATCCTATGTTGCTTGTTTATTGTGCTGTGTTATCTTTCTGTGGTTGTGCCTCTGGGATATCGGCTTTAATCACGTCTAAACGTTCTGATTCTACGGCATGGTGTAGCAGTTCGACATTGGGCATGGTTTTGTTGGCTTTAGCAGAAAGATCTTTAAAACGTTCGACTTTACCGACCAGACCTTGCTGCCCAACCAATGCCGTCACAGTGCTGTTGTAATGACTGCTCGCAGAGGACAGGGTGTTGCCCAGTTTGCCTAAGCGTTCAGCAATGACACAGATTTGGTTGTAAATATCACCCGCCCGCGCGCTGATCTCTTTCGCTTCGGCATTGCCTCGCTCAATTCGCCACAAGTTTGCCACGGTGCGTAAAATTGGCATAAGGGTCGTGTGGGATACTAAAATGACGTTTTTCTCATAACCGTAATTAAACAACGTTGGATCCATTTTCATGGCTTCAATGTAGGCAGGTTCGACGGCAATAAACATCAGTACAAAATTCGGGCTACGCATGCCAATTAAATTGCTGTAATCCTTGCGTGAAAGGTCATCAATATGGTTCTTGATCGCTTTAATATGTTCTCGCAATTTATTTTGGCGTTTGAGATCATCTTCTGCATTGACCGCACTTTCATAAGCAACAAGCGACATTTTGCTATCGATGATTAAATGTTTGTTATCAGGTAAATTCAGCACAAAATCGGGGTAATTGTGTTTCCCCTCGCCGTCTTTGAAATGCGCTTGGGCGCTGTAATGTTCTCCTTCTAACAAGCCCGCTAATTGCAAGGCACGTTCCAGTTGTACTTCGCCCCAGTTGCCTAAGGTTTTCTTTTCACCTTTTAAGGCTGAGGTGAGGTTATCTGCTTGTTGCGACATATTTAAGCCGATTTCTAACACTTTTTTGATTTCTGCTTCTAGGCCAGCATTGCCTTTCACCGATTCAGAATGGATTTCATTGACCCGTTTTTGGAACCCTTCGATTTGTTCACGGAACGGTTTAAGCAAGCTATCTAGTGCAGTTTGATTGCTTTGGCTAAAGCTACGGCTTTTTTCGTCTAAAATGCGGTTAGCGAGGTTTTGAAATTCGGTGCTCAGTTGTTGCTTACTTTGTTCGATATGTTGTTGTTGCTCAGCAAAGTGTTTTTCTTTTTCGCTTAAGGTAGTTTTGAGCTCCGTCAATTCTTGCGAAAGTGCGGTCAATTTTGCTACTAATTCCTGATTTTCTTGTTCTTTACGGGTGAAATTGGCTTGGCTATGTTCAAGTTGTTTTGCCAAACTTTCCGCTTGAGCAGAGGCAATCCCAAAGCGTTCTTTGAGTGCGGTGATTTTTTCCGCAATGTCATTATGGCGAGCTTGTTCTTCATCTAACTCTTTTTGCAAATAGGCTAATTTGTCATCACGCTCAATCAAACGCACTTGTAAACCTTCTGCGGTGGTTTGATATTTCACCACATGTTGTTCCAATTGATTTTTGGCTTGTTGAACTGCCTCAAATTTGCTTAATAATTGATTAAAATCCTCAATGGTTTTATTGAGATCCTGTTGTAGCTCTTGGCTGTCACGTTGACGACGCGCGCTGATAAAAAATAGCACCACGCAACTGATGATAAGGACAGCGATAATGAGCAAATATTGTGTGGTAGTGAGTTCAGACATGCGATTGACCATTTTTGAAGAAAGTTAATTAGCGTTTAAAGTATAAAGGAATCTGGTGGATTTATCCTAACAGGTTATAATCTTTTTTATTTAGTCGGTGATCTTATGACAGATTTTCAATTTTATCTTGCCTCTAACAGCCCACGCCGAGCGCAAATTTTACAACAGTTAGGTTTTCGTTTTGCTCTGTGTTGTTGCGAGATTGATGAAACCCCGTTGCCTGATGAAAAAGGTACTGATTATGTATTGCGTATGGCAATCGAAAAAAACAACGCCGCACGCCAACAGTGGCAACAGGCAAAATTTTCGCAAAATGGACCGCACTTGCCTTTCCTTTCCGCCGACACATCGGTGATTTTAGAGGATAAAATTTTAGGTAAACCTAAAAATGAAGCTGATGCGAGAGCGATGTTGCGAGCCTTATCGGCGAGAACACATCAAGTGATCACAGCAGTATGTGTGGCAGATGAAAACCGAATGCAAACGGTGATACAAACGAGCCACGTGCGTTTTAAAGTGCTGACGGAAAAGGAAATTCAAGGCTACATAGCCACTGGTGAGCCGATGGATAAAGCCGGTGCCTATGGTATTCAACAACTTGGTGGCGTTTTTGTTGAACACATTGAGGGCAGTTTTAGCGGGGTGATGGGGTTGCCGGTGTGTGAAACGGTGGCATTGTTGAAAGCCTTTGGGGTAGAATTGTTTTAATTTCATTGAGGAACACCATGAGCGAACGCCTTTTTCAACACAAAAAACAACAAGAACATTGCCCTCGTTGCGATGCTGTATTACAGCTGAAGCAAGGCAAAAAAGGGTTGTTTTTGGGCTGTTCGGCGTATCCAGCATGTGATTATATTAAGCCACTTTCATTTCAATCAGAAAGTAAAATCATTAAAGTCTTAGAGGAAACCTGTCCTGAATGTCGACATCCTTTGGTATTGAAACAAGGGCATTTTGGCATGTTTATTGGTTGTAGCCACTATCCAGAATGCCATTTTGTGGTGCATGACGAACCCGAGGAACAAGCAGAAGAAACGATCCCTTGTCCCGATTGCCAACAAGGCGGATTGGTGGCTCGTCGTGGTCGTCAGGGCAAAGTCTTTTATGGCTGTGATCGCTTTCCACATTGCAAATTTACCTTAGCGGCTAAGCCCTATTTGGTCGCGTGTCCAGCGTGTGGGAGTTCGGTTTGTACCTTGAAAAAAGAAACGGACTCTCAGCGCACTTTTCAATGTGCGAACAAACGTTGTCGCCATATTTTTAACTCGGAAATCGCATCTTAATGAACATTCAACAAATCATCGAACAACTTAAACAAAATGAAGTCGTCGCCTATCCGACTGAAGCGGTCTTTGGTTTAGGTTGTAATCCCAATAGCGAAAGTGCGGTGCAAAAATTATTGGTGTTGAAACAACGCCCCGTCGAAAAAGGGCTGATTTTAGTCGCGCCTTGTTTGGACTATTTCTTGCCCTTTATAGACACCACAGCATTTAGCCAAGCCGATTGGGATCGTTTACAGGCTAAATATGATCGCCCTACGACTTGGGTTGTGCCAGCGAAAACGACGACGCCCAAATTTTTAACAGGACAGTTTGACAGCATTGCGGTGCGTTTATGTGATCATCCGGCAGTGAAACAGCTGTGCGAACAAGCCGGTTTTGCGTTGACTTCAACCAGTGCCAATTTGACGACTTTGCCACCTTGTCGTACTGCAGAAGAAGTCAAAACACAATTCGGGGCGGATTTTCCGGTATTGGATTTGCCTGTGGGAGAGGCAACCAATCCTTCTGAAATTCGTGATCTTTTTACTCATCAACTGTTTAGACAAGGTTAAACCATGGATAAATACGCGGTATGGGGCAATCCAATCGCCCAAAGTAAATCACCACAAATTCATCAAATCTTTGCCAATCAAACTCAGCAACAGATGGAATATGTGGCAATGTTAGGTGATGAACAAGATTTTGAACAGCAATTACGCGTCTTCTTTGAAAAAGGCGCCAAAGGTTGCAACATTACCGCGCCGTTTAAAGAGTGGGCGTTTCAGTTAGCGGATCTTCACAGCGAGCGTTGTTTGACGGCGGAAGCCTGTAATACCTTGAAAAAATTAGACGACGGGCGTCTCTATGGCGATAACACCGATGGAGCAGGTTTAGTCAGTGATTTACAACGTTTAGGCTGGCTTAAGCCAGAACAAACCATTTTGATTTTTGGCGCAGGTGGCGCGACAAAAGGTGTGTTGTTACCGTTATTACAAGCCAAGCAACATATTGTGTTGGCTAACCGTACCTTAAGTAAGGCAGAGGATTTGGCACAAAAATTTGCGCAATATGGGCAAATCCAAGCGGTTGAGCTGGATAATATCCCCGTGCAATCCTTCGATTTAATCATCAACGCCACCTCATCAGGCTTGCACGGGCAAACGGTGCAGATGAACCCTGAAATTTTGCAAAACGCCACCGCACTTTACGATATGCAATATGCTAAACAAGCCGATACGCCGTTTGTGGCGTTATGCAAACAATTAGGCAAGCAAAACGTCAGCGATGGCTTTGGTATGTTGGTGGCACAAGCCGCTCACGCTTTTCATTTATGGCGAGGGGTGATGCCAGAATTTGAGGCGTTGCTAGAACAAGAGTGGCTTTAAAAAACTGCAAAAAACCACCGCACTTTTATACAAAGGCGGTGGTTTTTTATTGCCAAGCGAGGATTAGAGACCCGGCGCTTTCCACAGCGAAGTGGTTAATCCGCTATCAACCAGCAGTAACTGTTTGGCATAGACATCAGCCCATTTTGCTTTATGTTTCTGATAAAGTTGATAATTCTCTGGATTCGGTTGGTGTTGACGTTCAAATTTGACTAATTTCTTGCCTGCTTCACTGAGGGACGGGTAGAGTCCGACCCCGACACCTGCAGCAATCGCACAGCCCAGTGCGGTGGCTTCTTTGACCACTGGGATATTTACTACTAAGCCAGTCACATCGGCGAGAATTTGGCTCCAAAGTTTGCCTTTTGATCCACCGCCAGCGAAGACGATGGAAGTGAGGTTGACCCCTGAGAATTTTTCTACTTGATCTAAGTTGTAAGAAGACACTATGGCGGCATTTTCTTCTAACGCACGGAATAAGACCGGTTTATTACATTTTTCTGGATCAATGGAGAGATTCACAAAAGATGGTGCCGCGTGATACCAAGATTTAAAGTGCATGGCATCGGAGAAAATCGGAATGACATCATTTGCGCCGACAGGCACACGTTCTGCCATTTGTTCTAATAAAGTATAGGTATCAATGCCTAAGCGTTCCGCTAGGATTTTCTCTTCTTGGCAAAACGCATCTCTAAACCAACGCATAGTTAAACCAGTAAAGAAACTAATGGATTCTGCTTGTACTAAAGGTGCGACAACATGGGGGTTAATCCGGACATTCATCTCAGGATCCGTGACGGGTTCAGGTAAATTGACAACTTGTTGCCAGAATGTTCCACCAATGACCGCCGCTTGAGATGGCTCTGTAATGCCTAATCCAATGCAGCCTAATTGCACATCACCGCCACCTACTACGACAGGGGTGCCAGCATGTAAACCGGTTTGTTGAGCGACAAGCGTGCTGACGTTGCCGAGGATCTCACCGGTCTCTTTTACTGGAGTTAAAATATCGCTATTGAGCCCTGCCATAGCCAGTAGTTCAGGTGCCCATTGTCGTGTTTTAAGATTGAGTATGCCGGTGGTGCCTGCATTGGACGGTTCTACGGCAAGTTCACCACTTAGCATAAAGCCAAGCCAGTCACTGATCATGGTCATGGCTTTCGTTTGTTGATAAATATCAGGACGATGGTGGGCGAGCCACAATAAACGAGGGACCGCACTCAGGGCAAGGGTTTGCCCTGAAATGGCATACAATTTTTCTTCAAAGCGGTGATCACAACGTGCTTTTAATTCATTGACTTCTTCTGTGGCGCGGGCATCCACATTACCACAAGCCCAAATCGGTTGTTTATTTTCATCATATAACACAATGCCTTCACGCATGGAACAGGTTGAGATGGCGGCAATCTGTAGTGCTGGAATCTGGGATTTTTGGAGTGCTTGTTGGATGCAGTCACAAGCAAGTTGCCAGTTCGTGTTGAGATCAAATTCCATTGATCCGGGAATATTGGGATCAGCGAGGTGCGTCCATTCCCGTTGGGCAGCGACAATTTGATTCCCGTCTAAGTCAAAAATGACCGCACGTACACTCCCGGTCCCAGCATCAAGTGCCATAACATATTGATTGCTCATTGATTTCTCCTTTCGCTGTAAGGAAGTAAAAGGAGCTCTTATCGCATCACACTAAGGCGGCTAACATCATTCGAGCTGTTTTTTCTTCCGTTACTAATGAATTAATATGTTGTCCATATAAGGCACTTAGGATGGCTTCGACTTTGTCTTCACCACCCGCAATACCAATCACATTTGGGATTTTTTTCAAATTATCGAGCGTGACGCTAATCAGTTCTTCGTGTAAGGGCATATCCGGCTGGAGCTGTCCGTCTTTTTGCATAAAGTAGCCGAGAATATCACCTACCGCACCTTGTTCACGTATTAAACGTTGTTTTTCTTCGGTAATGTAACCAGTGCGCAACAATGTGGCTTGCCCTTTCTGGCGCGTGGCGCCGATGCCAACAATGGCAGCATCGGCATGACAGGCCGCAAGCATAATATCTCTAACACAAGCTTCTCGTTTAAAGAGCTTTGCTGCTTCAATCGAAGACGCGCGTAAAGGTGCGGGAATAATACTGACGGAACAAGAGCCATCCAACTGACCTATCCCTTTCATATAAGGTCCCACCCCACCAGATAACGTAATCAACTTCAGATGATTGTGTGTAATAAACTCATTACTGTGCTTAATTGTTTGCATAATGGTTTCACCAAAACCAATCGCTAAGCGCTGATTGGGCTTTAGCATCGACATCAGCATTTGTGATGCCCCAATACCTAAACGTTCATTGATTTCGTTTTTTTCTAACGCCGGCAAAATACGTATGTGTTTTAACTGAAAATGTTCTTTCAGTGCTTCTTCCAATTCAAGGCAACCGGTAAAACGTGAGTTAATCTGGACTTTAATAATGCCTTGTTGTCGTCCTTTTTCTAATAAACGTGATACTTTTAAACGAGGTAAACCCAATTTATCACCAATTTCCCCTTGTGTGAGATTATCGTGGTAATAGAACCACGCAATTCGTGCAAGTAGCTCCTCTTCACTCATCGTTTGGCTAGCATCAAGGGTTTCAAATTTATTGTCTGTCATAGTTATATTCTCAATGGCTTAATGCATTATTCATTTGTTTAATTTTATTATCAACTGTTCATTTTACTTTTTTATTTAATTGTGAGGAAGATCACTTTTTCATAATAAATAAGCAATTTTGCGCTATTTTATCACAACTTTTGATCTATTTTTGTGATCTTGATCGCGGAAATCTTGCTATTTAGTGATTAAGATAATTAATAAATGATAAATTAAAAAATCATTTGTTCAATTTGTAGGGAAGAGAACATTATGCAATCCGACAATTTAGAAACGAAATGCTTATTAGATGCGCGTCATATCAGCAAGTCTTTTTCCGGTGTAGAAGTATTAAAAGCCATTGATTTTTCATTGTATGCCGGTGAAGTGCATGCCTTATTAGGTGGAAATGGGGCAGGTAAGTCCACCTTAATGAAAATAATTGCTGGGATTCAGCCGCCAGATAGTGGTGAATTGCTCATTAAAGGCAAACGACAGGCAGGGCTTTCACCAAATAAAGCACATCAACTCGGTATTTATTTAGTACCACAGGAACCTTTATTGTTTCCAAATTTAAGCGTGAAAGAGAATATTTTATTTGGGCTGGCGAACACGGCGGAAAATGAGAAAAAACTGACCGCACTTTTATCTGAATTGAACTCACATTTGAAATTAGATATGCAAGCCGGTTTGCTTGAAGTGGCGGATCAGCAAATTGTGGAAATCATGCGTGGTTTAATGCGTAATGCCGAGATTTTGATTTTGGATGAGCCTACGGCGTCGTTGACACCGGCTGAAACAAATAACTTCTTTCGTAAAATTAACTCATTACTCAATAAAGGTGTGGGGATTGTGTTTATTTCTCATAAATTACCCGAAGTTTGGCAAATTTCACATCGTATTAGTGTGATGCGAGATGGTTATATTGCCTTAGCTGGAAAAACAGATGAACTCAATCGTGATGAGGTTATCAGTGCGATTACGCCGAAAGCCAAATCGACTCGCTTAACGGAAGCACAGAAACTGTGGTTAGAGCTACCGGGGCATCATCGGGTTAAATCAACAGATCAACCCATTCTTCGTGTTGAGAACCTGACAGGCGAAGGGTTTAAGCATGTTTCCTTTTCAATTTATCCCGGTGAAATTTTAGGGTTAGCAGGTGTCGTGGGAGCGGGACGTACCGAGCTGGCTGAAACCCTGTATGGTTTGCGCCAAAAAAAATCGGGTGAAATTGTTTTCAACCAGCAAGAGATTAGTCAAATGAGCATCAAGCAGCGATTGGAGGAAGGGATTGTCTATTTACCAGAAGACAGACAGGCATCTGGTCTTTATTTAGATGCGCCACTGACCTGGAATGCTTGTGCTTTAACCTATAACAACATGGGATTGTGGATTAATACGGCACGAGAAAGCGCCATTTTAGAACGTTACCATCGTGCTATCGGAATTAAGTTTAGCGATGAACAACAAGCGGCGAGAACGTTATCGGGTGGAAATCAACAAAAAGTGTTAATTGCTAAGTGTTTAGAGGCCGATCCGGCTTTATTGATTGTCGATGAACCAACACGTGGTGTAGATGTAGGGGCGCGTGCCGATATTTATCAATTAATTCAAAGTGTGGCGAAGCAAAATGTGGCGGTGCTTTTTATTTCTTCAGATCTAGAGGAAATTGAAAAAATGTCTGATCGCGTGCTAGTGATGCATGATGGGCAGCTTAGTGAATCGCTAGTGGGATCGGCGATCAATACAGCGAATATTATGAATATGGCATTTGGCGCGACAAAGGCATAAGGGGCATAAGGTATGTGGAAATTTATACAAGATAACCGTGAATTAACCATTGTCTTTGCGATCGGGTTGCTGTTTACCTTACTCAGTCTTGGAGGCAGCGGCTTTCATTTACAAACGTTGGCAATGATTTTTAACTCGGCACAAATTGTGATTTTGCTGGCGATTGGTGCCACGTTTGTCATTTTGACACGCAATATTGATGTGTCGGTGGGTTCAACGATGGGCTTATGTGCCGTCATTGCCGGTAGTTTACTTAATGCCGGATTTGGTGCGAGCGCTTTTGTGATTACTTTATGTTGTGGACTGTTGGCTGGTTTATTTAATGGCATTTTAGTCACACTACTACGTATCCCTGCCATTGTGGCAACCTTAGGAACACTTGGTTTGTATAAAGGTATTATGTTGCTAATTACAGGTGGTAAATGGATTGAGGGCTTACCACAGGATTTAAAAACCTTGTCTGCGCCAGCGTTTTTGCACATTTCGCCGATCGGTTGGCTACTTTTAGGCTTGATTGGCTTAACGTATTTCTTTTTAACCAAAATGAAAGCAGGGCGTGATTTTTACGCGGTGGGTGACAATTTGCAAGGGGCATTACAACTGGGAGTGCGCGTGAATCAAGTCCGCATCGCTGCATTTGCGATTAACGGTACGATGGCGGCATTAGCCGGTATTGTGTTTGCCTCACAAATCGGCTTTGTGCCTAACTCAACGGGGAATGGATTAGAAATGAAAGCGATTGCCGCTTGTGTGTTAGGTGGGATTAGCTTACTTGGTGGGGCGGGGAACATTATTGGTGCTGTTTTAGGTGCCTATTTCCTGATCCAAATTGACTCTATTTTGGTGTTGTTAAAAGTGCCTGCTTATTGGAATAACTTTGTAGCAGGTTTAGTGCTCTTAGCGGTCTTGGTGTTTGACGGACGTATTCGCGTGATGATTAACAATAATATTAAACTTCAGCGTTATGCCCGTTTCTTAAAAGACGATCAAGATGCGGTGAAATAAGGGGAAGCAAAGGATGTTTAACATGAAAAAATACAGTTGGGAAATCGCCCTATTTTGCTTAGTGATTATTGAAATTTTAGGCTTTGGTATGTTTAATCCGCGCATGTTGGATCTCAATGTGCTGCTCTATAGTACCAGTGATTTTATTTATATCGGTATGCTTGCTTTACCGCTGACCATGATTATTGTGTCAGGGGGGATGGATATTTCGTTTGGTTCAACAGTCGGGTTATGTGCGATCTTTTTGGGGGTATTGTTTAAATCGGATGTCCCGCTCAGCTTGGCGATTCCATTAACTTTCTTAGTAGGTATTTTATGTGGGGTGGTGAATGCAAGTCTGATTCTTTATACCAAAGTTAACCCGTTAGTGATTACATTAGGAACCATGTATTTATTTGGGGGCGGGGCATTATTATTATCTGGTTTTGCAGGTGCCACTGGTTATGAAGGCATTGGAGGTTTTCCTGAAAGCTTATTAGAATTTGCCAACCAAACCCTATTTGGTATTCCGACCCCGATTATCTACTTTTTATTGATGACGCTGGTCTTTTGGCTATTGATGCATAAAACCACTATTGGACGCAGTATTTTCTTAATTGGGCAGAGTGAACGGACTTCGCGTTATAGTGCCGTGCCGATCACAGGTACATTGTATATTATTTATTCAGCGATCGGTGTCGTGGCAGCGTTTGTGGGGATTTTGTTAGTGTCCTATTTTGGCTCTGCGCGTTCTGATCTTGGCAGTTCTCTCTTAATGCCCGTCTTGACGGCGGTTGTACTGGGCGGCGCGAATATTTATGGTGGATCAGGTTCTATCATTGGCACAGCAATTGCCGCACTTCTGATTGGATATTTGCAACAAGGACTACAAATGGTCGGTGTTTCAAATGAAATATCCAGTGCATTATCAGGTGCGTTACTCATTATTGTTTTAATCGGAAAATCTATTAGTTTGCACTACGGTGCCATTGTGCAATGGATTCATCGAAAAACGAAAAGCGAGTCAATTCATTAATGTTTCTATCCGAAGAAGGAGAATTAACTATGAAAAATCAATTAAAAGCTACCGCACTTGCCATTGCTGTTGGATTATCTGCTTTGTCAGCTCAAGCGGCTGATCGTATTGCCTTTATTCCAAAGCTCGTTGGGGTAGGATTTTTTACCAGTGGTGGACAAGGTGCAACAGAAATGGGCAAAACATTAGGGGTAGATGTGACTTACGATGGTCCAACAGAACCGAGTGTGTCTAACCAAGTACAATTAATCAATAACTTTGTGAACCAAGGTTATAACGCCATTGTTGTTTCTGCGGTATCACCAGATGGGTTGTGTTCTACCTTACAACGTGCGATGAAACGTGGTGTGAAAGTATTAACTTGGGACTCCGATACGAAACCTGAATGTCGTAGTCACTATATTAACCAAGGTACACCAGAACAGTTAGGTTCTATGTTAGTTGACATGGCATCAAGTCAAATGAGCAAACCAAAAGCCAAAGTTGCCTTCTTCTATTCTAGCCCAACAGTAACTGACCAAAACCAATGGGTAAAAGAAGCGAAAGCGAAGATCGCTAAAGATCATCCAGAATGGGAAATCGTGACGACCCAATTTGGTTATAACGATGCGATTAAATCCTTACAAACAGCAGAAGGTATTTTAAAAGCCTATCCAGATTTAGATGCAATTATCGCGCCAGATGCTAATGCATTGCCAGCCGCCGCGCAAGCAGCGGAAAATTTGAAAGTGAACAATGTGGTGATTGTAGGCTTTAGTACACCAAATGTGATGCGTCCTTACGTGCAACGTGGCACTGTGAAACAATTTGGTTTATGGGATGTGGTCCAACAAGGCAAAATTTCCATTGCAGTGGCGAATGAGTTATTAAAAGGCAAAGCATTGAATGTCGGTGATAAAGTGGATGTACAAGGTATTGGTACAGTAGAAGTGTCACCAAATAAAGTACAAGGTTATGAATATGAGGCGAAAGGTAATGGCATCATCTTATTACCAGAGCGCGTCGTGTTTACGAAAGAAAATATCGATAATTACAATTTCTAGTTGAGGAGAAGTCAATGGCAGATTTAGATGATATTAAAGACGGTAAAGATTTTGGATTAGATCGCCCGCAACAACATAAGGCGTTTTATTTGAAGGGATCGGGCGCACTTGATTGGGGTATGCAATCACGTTTAGCCGATATCTTTAATCCGAAGACCGGTAAAACTATCATGTTGGCATTTGATCATGGTTATTTCCAGGGTCCGACGACCGGATTAGAGCGTATTGATTTACATATTGCACCGCTGTTTGAGTACACCGATGTGTTAATGTGTACACGTGGTATTTTGCGTAGTGTTGTGCCACCAGAAACCCGTAAACCAGTTGTGTTAAGAGCCTCTGGAGCAAACTCGATCTTGACAGAGTTATCGAATGAAGCGGTCGCTGTCTCCGTTGAAGATGCATTACGTCTGAATGTGTCAGCAATGGCGGCACAGGTATATATTGGTTCTGAGCACGAGCATCAATCCATTAAAAACATTATTCAATTAGTGGATCAAGGTACGCGTTATGGTATGCCAACTATGGCAGTAACAGGCGTGGGTAAAGATATGGCGCGTGATCAACGTTATTTCTCATTGGCAACGCGAATTGCTGCCGAAATGGGGGCGCATATCATTAAAACCTATTATGTGGATAAAGGTTTTGAGCGTATTACAGCGGGTTGCCCAGTGCCAATTGTGATTGCGGGTGGTAAAAAACTACCAGAACGCGAGGCACTTGAAATGTGTTATCAAGCCATTGATCAGGGCGCATTAGGTGTGGATATGGGACGTAATATTTTCCAATCTGAAGCACCGATTGCGATGTTGAAAGCGGTTCATGCTGTAGTACATGGCGGTGAAACAGCGGAAAAAGCTTATCAACTTTACCTTGATGAAAGATAACGCGTGAATAAGCCTATTAAAGAGCGGTTGAAATGCGGTGAAAACCAACCGCTCTTTTCATGATGTTTTTCTTTATGTTAGGGAGTCGACTATGTTTGCAATGTTAGTGGAAATCAATATTAAAGAAGGGAAAGAACAAGAATTCCTAGAGGTTTTTGCACGCAACCATATTGGTACAAGACAAGAACCGGGTAACTTGCGTTTTGATGTATTACGCGATCCTGAAATCAAAACACGTTTTTATGCTTATGAAGTGTATGTCAATGAACAAGCCTTAGAGGCGCATCGTCAAACGGCACATTACCATCGTTGTGTCGCAGAATTAGAACCTTTGATGACGGAGTCGAGAAGCAAAAAACTGTTTGATTGGGTCATGCCAGAGAACTTAACGAATGAATGTGGATAAAAAACAGCTAATTCAGCAATTAAAAACACAACCGATAAGCGTAGGCATTTTGGCTTCTGATTGGTTGAAATTTGCCGATACACTCACGACCTTATCACGACATCATTTGCGTTTGTTGCACTTTGATATTGGAGATGGGCAATTTTCGCCTTTCTTTACTGTGGGTGCGCTTGCGGTGAAACAATTCCCGTCCCCTTGGCTTAAAGATGTCCATTTAATGGTAAACGATCCCTTTCATGTTGCTAAAGCCTGTGCTGATGAGGGGGCGGATATCATTACATTGCAAGTGGAACAGACAGACTGTCTGACTGAAACGATAGGTTATCTACAGGATCATTATCCCGATTTGCTTATCGGACTGACACTTTGTCCTGATACAGAGATTGATTTGTTAACCCCTTATTTAGCGCAAATCGATTTAATTCAGATTCTGACCCTTGATCCGAGAACGGGTGTCAAAGCGGAAACAGATGCCGTCATTAAACGTATTAGGCGAATAAGTAATATGTTAGGGGAGCATCGCGATCAAAAATTGATTTCTGTTGATGGCTCAATGAATTTAGCACTGGCAAGCCAATTATTTCCTTTGGGGATTGATTGGGTCGTTTCGGGTAGTGCGTTGTTTAGCCAAGCAGATGTAGATGCCACGTTATCGGAATGGAAGACCCATCTCTGTCGCTAATCAGTGTTTTGCATATTTTTCTGCACCTAGTTTTAGGTGCAGATCATGTTATTTATAACGCCGCTTTAATCTCACCAAGCCTTCACTCATAAATAAAAGCATCGAGATCATTAAGCAAATAAAGAGGGGAATGGTTTCGCTGTCAAGTTGTTCACCAATCAGAAAAGACACAAACAACATCATAATCGGCTCGGCATAGCCGAGTAAGCCGAGGACATTGATCGGTAATAGGCTACTTGCCACGATATAGGTGTTCAACGCTACGCCACTAATTAAGCCTAATAACACCAATAACAGCAAAACATTTTCATTGGCTTGTTGTACCGCCTGAAGATCCACTTGCCATGCGAAGTAAATACATACTGGCAATAATAATGACATTTCCAAACAAAAGCCGGCTAAATCGTTAATTTTCAATATTTTTCTTGTGGCGAAATAGGTGCTGTAACCGAAGCTCACTAACAGCGCTTCCCAAGAAAGTCCCCCTTTTAGCAGAATATTAGAAAAGACGCCAATGGCAGCGATGACTACGGCAAGAAATTTCACTCTAGAAATGTGTTCTTTAAAGACCAGACGCCCGACGAGTACCATCGTTAAAGGAAGTAACAAATAACCAAACGACACGCTTAATGCACTGCCATTATTCGGCGCCCATAAAAATAACCAAATTTGAACTCCCATCATGGCAGAGTTAAACAAAAAACCGAAGATCAATAAGGGTTGTTGTTTAATGCGCACAAAATATTGACCCACAGCCTGTTTTTGTTTTAAGAGAAAGACAGCTGCAATAACAAAAGGTAGCGTAAAAATAATCCGAAAACCGAAGATATCTTCCCCACCAAGTGGCTGTAAAAGGGTTGAGAAATAATAAAGATAACCAAACAGCACTGAGGCTGATAACGAAAGCAAGATGCCTTTTATCATTTTATTTCTCCAATAATATCGCAATGTTGTTAGATGAATGTCAAAGCCTATCTTATTTTTAAAAGAAATTCATTATTTCTTTGTTCTTATGTCGTTTTTTGAGATAGAATCTTTTTTTTTATTGAAAAATAAGTAAGGTGGTAATGATGTTATGTAAGCCTAACCATTTGGGTTTATTGTTGTTAATTTCAGAAGTTGTATTCGCAGACACACAATTAGATGAAATTCATGTTGTAGAATCGGTTGTTAATGGTAAAGCAAGTTTAACGGCATTAGCTTCTCAAGTGGGCATTTCTAAGGAGAAATTAGATAATGTTAAATCTGGAACGCTCGGAGAAATATTAACTAACCTTTCTGGTGTGCAAAATAATTATTTTGGTCCGAATGCTGGGCGTCCAATGATTCGTGGACTATCTGGTCAACGTGTCCAAATTATGCAAAATGATATGCCAATCCATGATATGGCCGCTGTTTCGAGTAATCTTGCAATATCAGCTAATCTGGCTTCAGTAAAAGAAATTCAAATTATCAAAAGTGGCGTTGCTTCTGTATTGTATGGAGGGAAAAGTCTTGGTGGGGCAGTAAATTTGACTGATGATGCGATCCCTCAACACATAGCAGAAAAAGCATTTCGTGGTGAAGTTGAATGGCGAGCGGGATTGAATGCCCCCAATACTTACCAAGTTCAATTACAAGGTAACAACCAAGTAAACTTTGCTTGGTATCTTGATGCTTCTTTAAGTGAGATTTCTTCTCGTAAGATTCCAGGACGTAGCAAAGACGGGATTTGTTATGACTATGAATATTTGAAAACCAATACAAAACTGCGTAGTCAATGTCAGGTAAATATTGAGAAACTCTCTTCAATTAATCCGAAATATTTTAAATATATCAGTCAGTTCTATTTAGATCATTATAAAAATCCTGACTACGGCTTATCTGAAGGGGATCAATATACCAATATGTCAGCGGGAGGTAAAAATCCACTGAACCCAGAATATGTAGAGGGGAGTCCTTATTATGCAGAAAAATTTGATCCTCTTGAAGAATATGTACCTTATCCAAATGGTCGTATTCCAAACGCGCATTCAAGCACAAAACAACTGACTGTTGGAGCTAGCTATCTTCATGATAAAGGCTATACTGGAGCATCTTTTTCTCATTTTAATACTCGTTATGGTGTGCCGGGATTTTCCTATTTGGCTAGTCGAGCTGCATCACAACGTAAAAGTTATTTACCCGTTTCTGTGACGAATGAAACCAATAGATTGAATTTGAAAAGTCAATTAAATACATTATTTACGCCTATTTCAAAAGTGGAAATTCAATTAGGTTTCCAAAAAAGTCGGGATAAAGAATGGCTAGGATCACATTTATCTAGTGCATTTCATACATACAATGACTATTATCGCTCCTCTTTTGAGCATCAACCACTGTTTAATCATCACGTATTAGGAACCATTGGTGTTGAATGGAATAGACAGAAAATATTTTCAAGTGGTAAAGATAGTTATTTACCAAATGTTAATATGGATACGAAATCGCTGTTTATTCTTGAGAAAATAGATGTCTCTCCTTTATGTTGTTGAATTCGGTCAACGTTGGGATAAAGTGAAATATGTCGTAGATACGACCAATCATATTTCTTCTCGTGGTAAAGGTGGTGCTTATTCAAAGAATAGAACTTTCTTTGTGCAAAATACACATTTAGGTCTTTTATTTCAACCCGTCGATACATGGTATTTGAAACTACAGCGTAGCTGGCAAGAACGGGCACCAGAAGTTAATGAATTATATGCAGATAATAATCATTATGCTTTACTCATTGAAGAAAATGGTGATGGTCGCCTTAAAAAAGAGCAGAGTGATAATTGGGAACTCTCCACAGGTGTTAACCTTGAGCAGTTTAATGCTGAATTAACGTGGTTCCAACGTAATTTTGATAATTTTCATTATTTAGGCTATACCGGGATTTCGCGCGCCGGTTTGGCAGTGAAAGAATGGCGTCAAGCTCCTTTGCGAATGAATGATGTAGAGTTAGATTTAACTTATCAACATCAAACTCCCCATTTTGGTGATTTGACATGGCATCTTTTTGCTGATTATGTTCATCACAAATTGACATTAGCGCCAGATCATATTGATGCGAAAAGAATTGGTTATTTACCACATCTTCCAACGTCTAGGATTGGGGGAGATTTGACAGTACAGTGGCAACGTTGGAGAGGATTTACTTCTGTGACACATTACGTTAAGCAAAAACGAGTGACCAAAGAAGTCGATGATGAATTACCAGCAAAAAAATTTACGTTAGTGGATTTAGGTTTATCTATGTTTATCCGCTTACTCGAGCAACATTAGAGATATCTTTGAATATCCAAAATCTCACGAATAGGGAAGCAAGATTGAATAACTCACCTTTACGTTTCCTTGCGCCTTTACCTGGTAGAAATGCACGTTTAGGTGTGAAATTGATGTTCTAAGTGAGGTTATCTTGTACAGTAAAGGTGGTCGCATTCTGTTGACCACCTTTTTTAATTAATCATTGGAGTATTTGCCAAAATGCACGCACTAATGGTTGCGTTAAGCTTTTTTTCTGCACACAAATTCCGAGAGCAAAGGGCGTGATTGGGGTTTTGAGATGCAAAATAGAAACTTGGCTATTCATCGGGCTGTTTTTAATGACGACATCGGGTAGCATCGCGACCCCACAACCGAGTGCGACCATTGGCATAATGGCTTCATGTCCAGCGACTGTGGCATAGATTTTAGGGTGTTTGATTTTTTGTTGTTTAAACCATTGGTCAATGCGTTGGCGCGCAGGTCCTTCTACCGGCAGAATAAAGGGGATTTGTTGCCAATTGATTGGGGTTTGTTGCAATAATTGTGTAGCAGAACAGGCAATACGTGGTGCAATTAGAGACAGGCTGATATCGTCAATATAGTGAAATGCAATGTGGTTAGGTAAATTTTTGGGTTGCCCTGCTAGTGCAAGGTCCACTTGTTGTGTTTCTACCAGTTGTAAGGCAAGCGAAGGGTCACCTGTAGTGAGCTGGATTTCTACTTTCGGATAACGTGTACGAAAACGTTCCAAAATCGCTGGTAAGTGGCTATAAGCAGCGGTGACCGAGCAAAATAATTTTAATTCCCCGTTGAGTTCTTGCTGAGCACTATCACGCAGTTGCTGTTTGAGCTGTTGCCATTGTGTCCAGCTTTGTTGTGCAAAAGGTAGCAATTTTTCACCCGCATCGGTTAATTCGACTTGACGATTGTTGCGTAAAAACAGGATTTGTCCTACATCTTGCTCCATACGCTGAATTTGACGCGAGAGGGTGGAAGGTGACATGTGATTTTGTGCCGCCGTTTTGGCGAAGTTCTTCGTTTCACATAAGTGGAGAAAGAGTTTGAGATCAGTGAAGTTCAAAATGGGATTTCCTATTTGGGTGGTGGACACATTCAGCTTTGCGTTTTACTCAATAAAAAGTGCGGTCGATTTTTCAAAAATTTATAGCGCTTTATGACAATATCCAAAATATATATTGCATTTATTGCAACATAAAATTTCAATAATATCAATTTACGCAATGATAAAAATCGTTATAATCAGAACAAAGTACAAATAATGTGCAAACACAATCTCATATCAATACACAACATCAATGTTAAGGACACAAGCATGGCTAACTATTTCAATACATTAAATTTACGCCAACAATTAGATCAATTAGGGCGTTGTCGCTTTATGGATCGCAATGAATTTGCGAATGAAGCAGATTACCTAAAAGGAAAAAAAATTGTCATCGTCGGTTGCGGGGCACAAGGCTTGAATCAGGGCTTGAACATGCGTGATTCGGGGCTAGATATTAGCTATGCATTGCGTCCAGAAGCGATTGCAGAAAAACGCGCGTCTTTCCAACGTGCGACGGAAAATGGCTTTAACGTGGGAACGTATGATGAGTTGATCCCAAGTGCAGATTTAGTGGTGAATTTAACCCCGGATAAACAGCACTCGAAAGTGGTAGCAGATGTGATGCCGTTAATGAAACAAGGTGCTGCACTCGGCTATTCTCACGGTTTAAATATCGTGGAAGTGGGTGAACAAATCCGTAAAGATATTACAGTGGTGATGGTGGCACCAAAATGTCCGGGCACGGAAGTACGTGAAGAATATAAACGTGGCTTTGGTGTACCAACCTTGATCGCGGTGCATCCAGAAAATGATCCAAATGGTGATGGCTTAGAAATTGCTAAAGCTTGGGCGGCAGCAACCGGTGGTCATCGTGCGGGCGTGCTTGAGTCGTCTTTTGTTGCAGAAGTGAAATCGGATTTAATGGGTGAACAGACCATTCTGTGTGGTATGTTACAAGCGGGTTCTATCGTTTGTTATGACAAGCTTGTGGCGGACGGCAAAGATCCTGCGTATGCCGGTAAATTAATCCAGTACGGTTGGGAAACCATTACTGAAGCGCTGAAACAAGGTGGGATTACGTTGATGATGGATCGTTTATCCAATTCTGCGAAGTTACGTGCTTTCGAACTTTCAGAGCAAATCAAAGCGAAATTAACGTTCTTATTTGAAAAACACATGGACGATATTATCAGTGGCGAATTTTCTGCCACGATGATGGCGGATTGGGCAAACGGTGATGCGAATCTTTTAAAATGGCGTGAAGAAACCGGCAAAACGGCATTTGAAAATGCACCAAAATATGAAGGTAAAATTAGCGAGCAAGAGTATTTTGATCACGGTGTATTGATGGTGGCAATGGTGAAAGCGGGCGTAGAGTTAGCCTTTGATACCATGGTCGCGAGCGGGATTTATGAAGAGTCAGCCTATTATGAGTCATTGCATGAATTACCACTAATCGCTAATACGATTGCGCGTAAGCGTTTATATGAAATGAATGTGGTGATTTCTGATACGGCAGAATATGGTAACTACTTATTTGCTAATGTGGCGACGCCAATTTTGGCAAAAGAGATTATGCCGACCTTACAAAAAGGGGATTTAGGTGAACCTACGCCTACGGTTGAGATTTATAATATTACGCTACGTGATGTGAATGACGCGATTCGCAATCATCCAATTGAATTGATCGGGCAAGAATTACGTGGTTATATGACAGATATGAAACGTATTTCCTCTCATTAAGCGAAAAAATAGTCTAAAAATAAGGTGCTTAGAGCACCTTATTTTTTTCTTCTCGTTTGACTTCATCCCATAATAAGTCCATTTCCATTAACGAGCTTTGTTCAAGGGTTTTATGATGAGCTTTTAGTTTGTTTTCAACGGCGCGGAAGCGTTGCTCAAATTTATGGTTAGCTTTACGTAAACTTTCTTCTGGTTGGCAGTTTAAATGGCGACACAAATTGACCACCGCAAACAATAAATCACCCACTTCTTCTTCAATTTTGGCTTGTTGTTTGTCAGCTTTTGCCATTTCTTGTTGAACTTCTGTTAATTCTTCTTTGATTTTGTCAATAACTTGCTGGCTATCATCCCAGTCGAACCCGACTTTAGCACAGCGTTTTTGCAGTTTTTCCGCGCGCATCAGGGCCGGGAAAGCATGTGGTACATTATCTAAAATAGAATGTTGCCCTTTTTCTTTATGTTCTTGTGCTTTGATGGCGTTCCAGTTTTGTAACGCTTCTTGTTCGTTATTTGCGATCTTCTCACCAAAAACATGAGGGTGTCGACGGATAATCTTTTCAGCGACAGTCGCGACGACATCGTTAAAGGTGAAATGTTGATCTTCGGTTGCTAATTGGCTGAAGAAAATAACTTGTAATAACAGATCACCCAATTCTTCTTTCAGATCGTGCATATTTTGTTGTTGGATGGCTTCAATCACTTCGTAGGTTTCTTCCGTTAGACAGGGAATCATGCTGTGATACGTTTGTTTGAGATCCCACGGGCATCCTCCATTTGGATTGCGTAACTGGGCGATGAGATGAATAAAATCGTCGATTGAATAAGCCATGTTGATGATTCCTACAGAAAAAATAATGAGGTTTATCATAGCATAATTTTCTTTTGCGCCATGGAAATGTGTTTGTGTATTGAAAAGTTTTTTAAAACGTGATCTAAGGCATATTTTTTTTTATGGAGTGGTGCTATGATAAATCGAAAGTGTTATCAACCCCCTGATCGGATAAGGAGTTTATTATGTATAAACACGTATTAGTAGCGATAGATCTTTCTGATGAAAGCCAATTTTTGTTGGAAAAAGCAGCTGGCGTAGCGAGACGGAATGAAGCGAAGTTGTCAATTATTCACGTTGATGTAAACTTCTCTGATCTTTATACAGGGTTAATTGATGTGAATATGGCGTCAATGCAAGATCGTATTTCCACAGAAACACAACAATCTTTGGTGCAATTAGCCGAAAATTCAAGCTATCCAGTAGCAGAAAAACTAAGTGGTAGTGGTGATTTAGGTCAAGTATTAGCCGATGCAATCGAAAAATACGATGTTGATTTGCTTGTGACTGGTCATCATCAAGACTTTTGGAGTAAACTAATGTCATCGACTCGTCAAGTGATGAATAACATTGCCGTTGATATGTTAGTCGTGCCATTGCGTGATGAATAAGCGTCGTCCTTTTATTGATAGTTAAACTTTTGTAAAAGGTTTGTAAAGCTTGAACCGCACTTTGATTATCCCATTGAAGTGCGGTTGGTTTTTTTGTAGGCTTTAGGTAAGAGGCGCGAAAATCTTCACAGTGAATCGAAAAAGCTTTTTTATAAATATCAAAAATATGCAAGAATAAGTAGACTAACTTTTAATCGTATTATGAGTGACCAAAAAATAGGAAAGCAAGGCTTATATAAATGAAAACAACAGCAGAAATTAGACAATCTTTTCTTGATTTTTTCCATACTAAAGGGCACCAAATTGTCGCAAGTAGTGCTTTAGTACCTGAGAATGACCCAACTTTATTATTTACCAATGCAGGGATGAACCAATTTAAAGACGTTTTTTTAGGTATGGATAAACGTCCCTATTCCCGAGCAACGACGGCACAGCGCTGTGTTCGTGCAGGGGGAAAACATAATGACTTAGAAAATGTCGGCTACACCGCGCGTCACCATACTTTTTTTGAAATGTTAGGTAATTTCAGTTTTGGCGATTATTTCAAAAAAGATGCCATCCATTTTGGTTGGGAGTATTTAACGTCACCAAGATGGTTAGGATTACCGGCAGAAAAATTGTGGGTCACTGTGTATGAAACCGATGATGAAGCCTATGATATTTGGAACAAAGAAGTTGGTGTACCAGCAGAGCGTATTATCCGTATTGGCGATAATAAAGGCGCACCTTACGCATCTGATAATTTTTGGGCGATGGGTGATACAGGACCTTGTGGTCCTTGTACTGAAATTTTCTATGATCATGGTGAGCATATTTGGGGTGGACCGCCGGGATCACCTGAAGAAGATGGCGATCGCTATATCGAGATCTGGAATATCGTTTTCATGCAATTTAATCGTCACGCAGATGGAACAATGGAGCCATTACCAAAACCGTCAGTTGATACGGGTATGGGGCTGGAGCGTATCAGCGCGGTACTACAGCATGTTAACTCCAACTATGAAATCGATATTTTCCAAAAATTAATTGCGAAAGTCGCGGAATTAACCGGTGAGAAAGATCTCAGCAATAAATCTTTGCGTGTGATTGCGGATCATATTCGTTCATGTGCTTATTTAATTGCAGATGGTGTGATTCCGTCTAATGAAGGGCGTGGTTATGTCTTACGTCGCATCATCCGTCGCGCACTACGTCATGGTAACTTATTAGGTGCAAAAGAAGCCTTTTTCTATAAGTTAGTGCCAACCCTTATTGACGTCATGGCGGAAGCCGGCATCGGCGTAAAAGAAAAGCAAGCGACCGTTGAAAAATTGTTACGTTTAGAGGAAGAACAATTCGCGCGAACCTTGGAGCGAGGGTTAGCCCTATTAGATGAGGCATTAGCCAACGTGAAAAACGGCGAATTGTCAGGCGAAGTGGCGTTTAAACTTTATGATACTTATGGTTTCCCATTGGATTTGACGGCAGATGTTTGTCGCGAACGCAATATTACGATCGATGAAGTGGGTTTTGATCGTGAAATGGAAGCACAACGTTTACGTGCTCAGTCGGCGAGCCAATTCGGCATGGATTACAATAATGTGATTCGTGTTGAAGGTTGCACGACTTTCGAGGGCTATACGGCATCAGAATCACTTGCAAAAGTGACCGCACTTTTTGCCGATGGTAAACCAGTTGAACGCATTGAAGCTGGTCAAAGTGCGGTGGTGATTTTAGAAAATACACCATTTTATGCAGAGTCAGGCGGTCAAATAGGTGACAGTGGGTATTTAAATGAGCAAGGTTTCTCATTTGAGGTTAAAGACACACAAAAATATGGTCAAGTGTTTGGGCATATTGGTGAGTTGGTGAGTGGCAGTTTAACTGTGGGGAAATCCGTTAATGCAGTAGTGGACGTAAAACGTCGTCATAATACCTCATTGAACCACTCAGCAACGCACTTATTACATGCGGCACTCCGTCAAGTGCTAGGCGAGCATGTAGTGCAGAAAGGGTCTTTGGTGTCAGACGTGGCATTACGTTTTGACTTTGCTCACCATGAAGCGATTACGAAGGCACAATTAGTTGAAATTGAATGCCTTGTTAATCAACAAATTCGAGCTAACCATCTTATCCAAACTGAGTTAATGGAATTAGAGGCAGCGAAAGCCAAAGGTGCAATGGCATTATTTGGCGAAAAATATGCGGATCAAGTTCGTGTGCTAACGATGGGCGATTTCTCTATTGAGTTGTGTGGGGGAATTCATGCGAAACGTACCGGTGATATTGGTTTGTGCAAAATTACAACGGAAACGGCGATTGCTGCTGGTATCCGTCGTATTGAAGCCATTACCGGTGAAAATGCGATGTCTTGGTTGCATCAACAACAAGAGCTTTTAGCGCAAAGTGCCGATTTATTGAAATCTGATGTGAATTCAATTGTCGAAAAAATCCAACAGCTACAAGATAAAGCGAAAAAAGCCGAGAAAGAATTGCAAGTCTTAAAGGAAAAAAGCGCGATGCAAGCGGGTTCCGATTTGGCGAGAAGTGCGGTGAAAATCAATGATGTTTCTGTCATTGTGCAAAAACTTGATGGCGTTGATACAAAATCATTACGTGTTGTTGTAGATGATTTAAAAAATCAGCTGAGTTCTGCGGTTATTGTATTTGCCTCTGTTGTAGAGGAAAAAGTCAATTTAATTGTGGGTGTAACAAGTGATTTAACGAGCAAAGTGAAAGCGGGTGAGTTAGTCAATCTATTAGCACAACAAGTTGGTGGTAAAGGTGGTGGCCGTCCAGACATGGCAATGGCTGGCGGTACACAAATTGAGAATGTTGATCATGCCTTATCTTTTGCCGCAACGTGGTTAAAAGAAAACTTATAATATCACATATTCATGGCGTCACGCGATTGTCTGGAGTGCAATAGCGTGGAGTGAATAGTTTCAAATTTGAGATAGGGATGTTGTAGGGGAATAGGGACGTTCTGCATAAACGATAAAAAGGTGAGGAGTTCATATGCTAATCTTAACCCGTAAAGTTGGCGAAAGCTTACTCATCGGTGATGATATTTCTATCACGATTCTAAATATACGTGGAAATCAGGTAAAAATTGGAATCAAAGCCCCTAAAGACGTTTCTGTACATAGAGAGGAAATTTATCAACGTATTAAACAAGCATTAGAAGCACCTCATGTGAGTGAGTGTTTCGTTAATATGTTAGAGATGATTCGTTGTTATTCGTATTTAGGTGAGCCGTTAGCGGAAAGTAATACCCTATAGGTATTCGATTATTGGCAAGAGCTATTGACAATAATTAAATAGCCCATTTTGGATTACCGTTTAAACTGATTATTCTATGTTGTTGTTCTATGTGAATTGATATAATTCAAAACCGATGAAAGACAGAGTAGTCTTGAGCGCATTTTTCTAATGAATAGAAAATGTATTTGTTGGCTAGACTAAAGAAGGAAAAAAAATGAAAGCAATTATCCCCGTCGCAGGTTTAGGGACACGAATGTTACCCGCGACAAAGGCGATTCCTAAAGAAATGTTAACGCTGGTGGATAAGCCGTTAATTCAATATGTTGTGAATGAATGCGTGGCTGCTGGTATGAAGGAAATTGTCTTGGTGACACATTCTTCAAAAAATGCCATTGAAAACCATTTTGATACCTCATTTGAATTGGAGACAATGCTAGAAAAGCGTGTTAAACGTCAACTTTTAGATGAGGTTCGCTCGATTTGTCCAAAAAATGTGACAATTATGCATGTTCGTCAAGGTAATGCGAAAGGCTTAGGACATGCCGTTTTATGTGGCAGACCATTAGTTGGAAATGAGCCATTTGCTGTGATTCTACCGGATGTACTATTGACTGATTTTTCAGCGGATCAAAAACGTGAGAATCTGGCTGCAATGGTCAAACGTTTTGAGGAAACACAAACGAGCCAGATTATGGTTGCGCCTGTTGCTGAAAAAGAGGTCAGTAGCTACGGTATCGTAGATTGTGGCGGAGCTGATTTAAAAGGTGGCGAAAGTACAAAAATTCATGGCATTGTTGAGAAACCGAGTTTAGACAAAGCCCCTTCTAATTTAGCGGTGGTTGGACGTTACGTTTTCTCAGCGGCAATTTGGGACTTGTTGGAAAAAACTCCGATTGGTGTCGGCGATGAAATTCAATTAACCGATGCGATTGATATGTTAATTGAAAAAGAAGTCGTTGAAGCGTTCCATATGACAGGAAAATCTTTCGATTGTGGTGATAAAATTGGTTATATGCAAGCGTTTGTGGAGTATGGATTGCAGCATGATAAATTAGGTCAGCAATTCAAAACGTATTTGCAACAGCTCGTCAAAAGTTTTTAATTCCTCTGTTTATTTGAAAGGGCATCACTGTGGTGATGCCTTTTCTTTTCCCTATTTATAAAAATTGTGACGGATATCTAGCAATCTTAACGTCTAGATTGTCATTGCGCTTATTTTTCATTAAAATGCCCCATAATTATTATGTCTATTTATTAACAGGATAAAAAAATGGCAAATTGGAACGGTAAATATATTAGCCCTTACGCAGAGCATGGCAAGAAGAGTGAGCAAGTCAAAAAAATTACAGTATCGATTCCGATTAAAGTATTGGAAATTTTAACCAATGAACGGACACGCAGACAAATTCGTAATTTACGTCATGCAACGAACAGTGAATTGCTCTGTGAAGCCTTTTTGCATGCCTTTACCGGTCAACCGTTGCCAACGGATGAAGATTTATTGAAAGAGCGCCATGACGAAATTCCTGAGCAAGCAAAGCAAGTGATGCGCGAATTGGGTATCGATCCAGAAAAATGGGAATACTAATTTAAAGAATTGAAAAAGTGCGGTGAGAATAATGAAAATTCTGACCGCACTTTCTTATGTGTCTAATACGTAGAATTACGCCTTATCGCCAATTAGAACGGATTCTAATGCGATTTCAATCATATCATTAAATGTTAATTGGCGTTCTTCTGGTGTTGTTTGTTCGTGTGTACGAATGTGATCAGACACAGTACAGATTGTTAAGGCTTTGGCACCAAATTCTGCGGCCACACCATAAATTCCCGCAGCTTCCATTTCAACACCTAAGATGCCGTATTTTTCCATTACATCAAACATTTCCACATCTGGTGTATAGAATAAGTCTGCAGAGAATAAGTTACCAACATGGACATTTAAGCCTTTTGCTTTTGCCGCTTGCACTGCCGCCATTGTCATGTCAAAGTCCGCGATCGCAGCAAAGTCATGGTTTTTAAAACGGATACGGTTGACTTTGGAATCGGTACAGGCACCAAATCCAATCACCACATCACGTAATTTGACGTCCATACGGACAGCACCGCAAGAACCAACACGGATAATTTTCTTCACGCCATATTCCGTAATCAATTCTTTTGTGTAAATTGAACAAGATGGGATCCCCATACCATGTCCCATAACAGAAATCTTGCGGCCTTTATAGGTTCCCGTGAACCCAAGCATATTACGGACATTCGTGATTTCTTTCACATCTTGTAAGAAGGTTTCTGCGATGTATTTGGCACGTAATGGGTCACCCGGCATTAAAACAACATCGGCAAATGCACCGGCAGGTGCGTTAATATGTGGAGTCATAGTGAATTCCTCTTTGTTAATAGTGAAGGGAAATGATGATACAAGACATTATACCTTATATCTGAAATTTATCTGTTGTGTTTCACTTTTGCTCTTAAAATGATGAAGTGAAACGCAAACGTTTACTTGTGTCCAATATAGCAACACCACGAACAAGTCGTGGTGTTGGCGAAAGTGATTAAAGGAATGATGGTACAGGTTCCATTATAAGACCACACCACCTAGACCAATAAATAAGCCTGCAATGGTTGCACTCATTAAGTTGGCTAATGAGCCTGCGATAACGGCTCTGATACCTAAGCGAGCAATATCTCCGCGACGATTTGGTGCTAATGCACCTAAGCCACCTATTAAGATTGCGATTGAGCTGAAGTTAGCAAAGCCACAGAGTGCGAAGGTAATGATCGCTTGGGTTTTATCAGTTAATTGAACCATATTGGCATCAGCCGCTGCCGCTTTTAAGTAGGCGGTGAAGTCCAAGTAACCAACGAATTCATTTACGGCCAGTTTAGTACCAATCATACGACCAGCGATTTCAGCTTCATTCCAATCTACACCAATTACCCAAGCAAGTGGTTTGAAGATCCAACCTAAAATTAAACCCAGTGATAATTCTGGCATATCAAACCAACCACCGATTCCACCCAAGATACCGTTGATTAATGCGATTAATGCAACAAAAGCGATTAACATTGCCCCTACATTAAGCGCTAGGTTCATACCTGATGATGCACCTCCTGCATCGGCATCTAGGATATTAGCTGGTTTTTCTAAATCTACTTTTTCTAAATTATCATTGAATTTTTCAGTTTGTGGATAAAGGATTTTTGCAAATAATAATCCCGCTGGTGCTGCCATAAATGAAGCTGCGATTAAGTAGGGTAATGGTACGCCCATACCCGCATAGCCAGCCATAACCGAACCTGCAATTGAGGCTAAACCACCACACATGATGGCGAAAAGCTCAGATTCCGTCATTTTACTGATGTAGGGTTTAACGATGAGTGGTGCTTCAGTTTGACCCACAAAAATATTCGCAGCAGCTGACATTGATTCTGCTTTTGATGTACCTAATAATTTTTGTAAGCCACCACCGATAATTTTAATGATCCACTGCATGATACCGATGTAGT
>ENA-UOTW01000034-UOTW01000034.1-synthetic-metagenome-genome-assembly--contig:-NODE-34-length-47774-cov-36.462960_pt1 | contig 47774 bp, 48 predicted proteins | sample MGYA00238141_ERZ746978 | MGnify/ENA primary metagenome ERZ746978 (study PRJEB28755, sample SAMN02352454) | synthetic metagenome | study: EMG produced TPA metagenomics assembly of the Artificial... | reverse complement strand
AAAAAGAAAAGACGGCTAAAAAACCGTCTTTTTATGAATGGTGCTCTGGGCGAGACTTGAACTCGCACGTCCGATGGACACTACCCCCTCAAGATAGCGTGTCTACCAATTACACCACCAGAGCTTAATCTTTTTAATTATTGAGGAATATCGCTATTTTTTGTCTCAACCGCTGGCACATCTACTTTTTGCTGTTGTTGAATTTGCTCAGCTGTTGCAGATAAATCATCAAATTTGCCTTGCTTTACGTTATCACGGTGAGAGTTAACATTACCAATCACAATACTCATCACAAAAAACGCTGTCGCTAAAAGCGCTGTCATTTTAGATAAAAAGTTACCTGACCCAACAGAACCAAAAATTGTACCAGAGGCACCACCGCCAAAAGACGCACCAGCATCCGCACCTTTACCTTGTTGAATCAAGATCAGAAAGATGATGGCAACTGAAATGATTAAATAACCCAATAATAGTGTTTGATACATTATACTCTTCTCTAAAGTGCAAATTCGCATTTAAATTAACGTGCGGATATTATCGAATATCGTCATGAAGCGCAAGTAATTTTCTTCATTCCCATGTTACTTGTTGGTATTTTATTCAACAGTACTTAATTCCTCACTCATTCAGCCTCAATTAGCCCCCGCTTACCTGAGCAAACCCCAAAAGATGTAACTTTTATCTAACTGGCATTTTACCTTGCTAAGTAGGACGCTTTTTAGACTTCGCGCTCGTCTTTTTCGAAAAAGACGGAGGTTTCTCCACTTGACTTAATTGGCGTAGCGCGGCGAAGTTCACATAACGCATCAACTCAGGTAAAAAGTTCGTCAACGTTGACATAAATTGCTGATAACTCATTTCTTTCTGACTAATACTGGTCAATTGTGATTCCCAATGCGCCGTCATATCAGGCTGTGTTGCCACATCGGGTAAGGCTTGAATTAAAATACGCCCAGTTTCAGTACTGTGAATATTGCGTCCTTTTTTATATAAAAAACCCCGCTTAAATAAGAGTTCAATAATGCCAGCCCTTGTTGCTTCTGTCCCTAACCCATCTGTTTCCCGCAGAATTTTTTTCAATTCTTTGTCTTGTACAAAACGCGCAATCCCGGTCATTGCTGAAAGCAACGTCGCATCAGTAAAGGGTTTAGGGGGTTGTGTTTTTTTACTAACAATTTCCCCTTTCTCGCAAAATAAAATCTGCCCTTGTTTCACGGCAGGTAATAAAGGTTCTTGCTGTTCATCACTGTCTTCTTTCCCCAAAAGTTGTTTCCAGCCCGCAACTTGTAAATTACGCGCTTGCGCAATAAAGGTGCCCCCCGCAATATTTAAGGTTATTTTACTTTTCCGATATTCTGCATCCGGACAAAATTGCATTAAATACTGACGTGCGATTAAATGGTAAATTTGCCATTCAGGCTGATTCAGGTTAACGGGGGTATTTTTCGCTGTTGGAATAATGGCGTGGTGTGCCTCTACTTTTTTATCATTCCAGCAACGATTTTTTTGCTCTGGATTTAAAATATCAGGCCAAGGCTGATAGTCTGAAATATGGCGAGAAATCGCCTGAAAGACTTTTGTGCGTTCCGCGAAATGCTCTTCTGGTAAATAACGGCAATCCGAACGCGGATATGTAATCAAACGGTGCGTTTCATACAAACGTTGACAAATATCCAATACTTCTTGTGCCGATAAGCCATAACGTTTCGCCGCATCAATTTGTAACGCGGACAAAGAATAAGGCAACGGCGCACTTTCATGTTCGCGTTTATCCACATACTCCACCACCTCTGCAGGTTGTTGCGCAATCCGTTTGACTACATTTTCCACTAACCCTAACGAAAGCACACGTCCTTCTTCGTCCTGATAATCTTCGCACGCCTTACTTGGTTGCCATAAGGCTTTAAATTGTGGAATGTCCGCTTTCTCTTGCGCAGAAAGTGCGGTGATTTTTTCTGGTGTTTCCGCTTGAATATGGGCAAGTACTTCAAAAAAATCCTTTGGTTTGAAGTTTTCGATCTCTAAATCTCGACGCACAATCAAGCCCAACACAGGGGTTTGTACACGTCCCACTGACAACACACCTTGATAACCAGCTTGCTGACCTCGCAAGGTATAAGCGCGTGTCATGTTAATACCATACAGCCAATCTGCCCGAGCTCGTGCTAAAGCGGAAGTAGCAAGGGGGATAAAATTGCGATTTGATTGTAGTTTGTTCACGGCTTTTTCAACCGCACTTGGATTCAGATCACTAATTAAGCAACGCTGAATCTGATTCAGTTTATCGACACTTAAATTAGCATAGCTAAACACTTCATCCACCAATAACTGCCCTTCACGATCAGGGTCGCCTGCGTTAATCAAAATATCCGCTTGATGAATCAATTTTTCAACGATAGTTAATTGTTTGTGTACATCTTTACGGGGAATGAGTTGCCATTTTTCAGGAATGATCGGCAGATGTTCTAAGCGCCATTGCTTAAATTTGGGATCATAGGTATCGGGTTCGGCTTGTTCGAGTAAATGCCCTATGCACCATGTCACATAATCATCGGCACCACACTTAATAAAGCCGTCGCCCCGCTGGTGAGGTTTAGGTAACACATCCGCAATGGCTCTTGCAAGGCTGGGTTTCTCCGCTATAAATAATCGCATTATCGAATTTTACCCGAGTTGGCGACGTCCTAAAAAGGAATGAGTCAAGGTTGTACCATCCACCATTTCTAACTCCCCCCCCACTGGAATCCCATGTGCAATACGGGTGACTTTGATATTTTGTTGCATACAAAGCTCTGCGATGTAATTCGCTGTGGCATCACCTTCGACGGTTGGGTTAGTAGCCAAAATCACTTCATGAAAGCTTTCTTCTTGCAAGCGTTTTTGTAATAAATGCAAACCAATTTCTTTAGGACCAATTCCATCTAATGGTGATAAATGCCCCATTAACACAAAATAACGCCCTGAAAATTGTCCAGTTTGTTCAATAGCTTGAATATCAGACGGCTGCTCAACCACACAAAGTAGACCTGAATGCTGACGGCGAGGGTTGTTACAAATCGTGCACACTTCTTCTTCCGTAAAAGTACGACAATGGCTGCAATGTCCGATTTTTGACATAGCTTCCGTTAAAGCGCGAGCAAGTTCCATGCCGCCATTACGATTACGTTGTAATAAGTGATATGCCATACGTTGAGCAGATTTTGGTCCAACACCGGGTAAACAACGTAAACTTTCGATCAAATGTTCGAGTAATGGGCTGGTTTGCATGATGTATTTCTCTTTTGTCCTAAATGTGTATGAGTGAAAAATGACCGTTTTTTTCTTTTTCTATGCAAAATAAATTTCATAAAAAACAGACCGCACTTTGAGCTATTTTTCAAAAGTGCGGTCATTTTAAAAAGTTTTATTGTCTCACTTAATCAAGATGCTTTTGTTTACGTTCTTTGACAACGCAAAGAAAACAAAGATTAAAACGGCATTTTAAAGCCTGGTGGTAACGCCATACCGGCAGTAACTGACGCCATTTTCTCTTTTTGTAATTCTTCCGCACGACGTACTGCATCATTAAATGCTGCGGCAATTAAGTCCTCAAGCATATCTTTATCGTCTTCCATTAAACTAGGATCGATTTCTACGCAACGACAATTATGCGCACCATTGATAGTAATTTTAACCAAGCCCGCACCAGATTCCCCAGTAACTTCTAGCTGCGCAATCTCTTCTTGCATTTTTTGCATACGATCTTGCATCTGTTGCGCTTGTTTCATTAAATTGCCTAAACCGCCTTTTCCAAACATAATTTTTTCCATCTGTTAATTTAAAAATTGGTTGGCATTTTAGCGAAAAATTTTAAAGTTGGAAATAAAGAAACGTGATCTAGTCTAAAAATTCGGCTTTTTCCTGTTGAGAGGATAAATTTTCCGTATTATAGTATGTTTTAACAATTTCGTAACGAAACCTTACCGCACTTGATACGAATGCGGTTTTCCCTAACAGAAATAAAAGCAAACCCCATGAGGTAACCTATGTCTGACTTTCTACAATCTTATCAACAACATGTTGATGAACGTGCGGCATTAGGCATTGTGCCGAAACCTTTAGATGCAGAACAAACCGCCCAATTAATTGAACTCCTAAAAAACTCACCTGCTGATAAAGCTGACTTTCTTTTAAATTTATTCGAAACGCGTATCCCTGCTAGTGTTGATGAAGCCGCCTATGTGAAAGCCTCGTTTCTCGCCGCCGTCGCAAAACGTGATGTACAGTCTCCGCTCATTTCCGCAGAAAAAGCCGTGCAACTATTAGGAACGATGCAAGGTGGCTATAATATTGAGCCTCTTCTTCATGCGCTTGATGATGAAACACTCGCCCCAATTGCGGTTGAAGCACTTTCTACCACGCTTTTAATGTTTGATAACTTCCACGATGTCGCTGAGCGAGCGAAGAAAGGCAATCTATTTGCCAAACAAGTTTTGACTTCGTGGGCAAATGCAGATTGGTTTTTATCTCGTCCAAAATTAGCGGAAAAACTCACTGTTACCGTATTTAAAGTAACAGGGGAAACTAATACCGACGATCTGTCACCTGCCCAAGATGCCTGGTCACGTCCAGATATTCCATTACATGCATTGGCGATGTTAAAAAATCCCCGTGATGGCATTGAGCCTGACGATGCTGGCAATGTCGGACCAATTAAACAATTAGAACAATTAAAACAAAAAGGTTTTCCATTGGCTTATGTCGGCGATGTTGTCGGGACAGGCTCTTCACGTAAATCCGCCACCAACTCTGTGCTTTGGTTTATGGGGGAAGATATTCCTTATATTCCAAATAAACGTGCTGGCGGTGTGGTACTGGGTGGCAAAATTGCGCCGATTTTCTTCAACACAATGGAAGACGCCGGTTCATTACCAATTGAAGTGGATGTCAGTGAACTCAACATGGGGGATGTGATTGATATTTATCCATACCAAGGCAAAATTTGTCGTCATGATACTGACGAGGTTTTAGCTGAATTTAGTTTAAAAACCAATGTGCTGTTAGATGAAGTGCGTGCAGGTGGTCGTATTCCATTAATCATTGGACGTGGTCTAACCCATAAAGCACGTTGTGAATTAGGTCTGCCTGAAAGTGATATTTTTGCCAAACCACAATGCAGTACAGAAAGCCAAAAAGGTTTTACCCTTGCCCAAAAAATGGTGGGGCGCGCTTGTGGTGTGGACGGTATTCGTCCAGGACAATACTGTGAGCCACGCATGACCTCTGTCGGTTCACAAGATACCACTGGACCAATGACTCGTGATGAATTAAAAGACCTTGCTTGTTTGGGTTTCTCCGCTGACTTAGTGATGCAATCTTTCTGTCATACGGCGGCTTATCCAAAACCAGTTGATGTAGTCACACATCACACACTCCCTGATTTCATTATGAATCGTGGCGGGGTTTCATTACGTCCTGGTGATGGTGTCATTCACTCTTGGCTAAACCGTATGTTATTACCTGATACAGTTGGTACAGGTGGTGACTCGCATACGCGTTTCCCGATTGGAATTTCCTTTCCTGCGGGTTCTGGCTTAGTGGCATTTGCAGCGGCCACAGGTGTCATGCCATTAGATATGCCGGAGTCAGTATTAGTGCGCTTTAAAGGCGAAATGCAACCGGGAATTACCTTGCGCGATTTGGTGCATGCGATCCCTTATTATGCGATTAAACAAGGTTTGCTCACCGTAGAGAAAAAAGGCAAGAAAAACATTTTCTCTGGACGTATTTTAGAAATTGAAGGCTTAGAGAACTTAAAAGTCGAACAGGCGTTTGAGCTTTCTGATGCATCAGCAGAACGTTCTGCCGCAGCTTGTACAATTAAACTGGCGAAAGAACCCATTATTGAATATTTAAATTCAAATATCGTGTTATTGAAATATATGATTGCCGAAGGCTATGGCGATGTGCGCACACTTGAGCGCCGGATTAAAGGCATGGAGCAATGGCTGGCTGATCCACAACTAATGGAAGCCGATCCTGATGCTGAATATGCGGCAGTGATTGAAATTGACCTCGCTGAAATCAAAGAACCGATTTTATGTGCACCAAATGATCCCGATGACGCGCGTTTATTGTCCGAAGTCCAAGGCGATAAAATTGATGAAGTCTTTATCGGATCTTGCATGACAAATATAGGTCACTTCCGTGCAGCAGGAAAATTATTAGCCAAGTTCAAAGGCATGATTCCAACTCGCCTCTGGATTGCCCCACCAACCAAAATGGATGCGGCATTATTAAGTGAAGAAGGTTATTACTGTATTTATGGTAAAAGTGGCGCACGGATTGAGATTCCAGGTTGTTCATTATGCATGGGTAACCAAGCGCGTGTTGCTGATAATGCCACGGTGGTTTCTACTTCAACGCGTAACTTCCCGAACCGTTTAGGACAAGGTGCAAATGTTTATCTTGCATCTGCCGAGCTAGCCGCGGTTTCGGCGATTTTAGGTAAATTACCAACGCCAGAAGAATACCTCACCTTTGCAGCAGACTTACAACAAGACAAGGACGACACTTATCGTTATATGAACTTTGACCAAATCAACAGCTATACTAAAAAAGCAGATAACGTGATTTTTCAAAGTGCGGTATAATTTTCAAGAGTTTTAACGCCACAAACGGGGAACATCAGTTCCCCGTTCGCTATGAATGATCACCGTTTTCTCTGACGAGAAAATAAAAGGAATTAAACATCATGAAATTAAAGTCAACCGTCTCTCAACTGTGCTTAGCGTTACCTTTTGTGTTGGCAGGACAAGCCTTGGCTGAAGGAAAACTTACTGTCTATTGCAGTGTACAAAATACTACCTGCGAAAAAATGGTACAAACCTTCAGTAAAAAATACGACATTGAAACAAAGTTTATTCGTAATAGCACCGGCGCAACACTGGCAAAATTAATTGCAGAGAAAAATAATCCTCAAGCTGATGTATGGTATGGCGGGACGATTGAACACCATTTTCAAGCTGGTGACTTAGCCTTACTGGAACCTTATCGTTCACCTTATCAAGCTGACATTATGCCACAATTTAGAGCCCTCACTGAAAAGCGCGGTGATTTGACCTCTATCGTTTATATGTTGGTACTGGGATTTGGTATTAATACCGAGAAATTCAAACAACTAGGAATCGATACCTATCCAAAATGTTGGTCAGATTTACTCGATCCGCGTTTACAAGGCTATGTACAAATGCCTGATCCGCAAATCTCCGGCACCACTTATACCGCTATCGCTACGCTAATTGAATTATGGGGTGAAGAAAAAGCATTTGAGTACCTTAAAAAACTCAATGCCAATGTTTCAGAGTATGTGAAAAGTGCGTTGGTTACCACCAACTTATCACGTGGCGAATCTGCTGTTGCTGTTGGTTTTGTCCACAGTTATGCCACAGAAAAAGAAAATGGCGCACCGGTTGAAAGCATCCAACCTTGTGAAGGCGATGGCTATTCTTTAGGAGGCATGAGTATTGTCAAAAATGCCCGTAATCTTGAGAATGCCAAACGCTTTGTTGACTGGGCATTAACCAAAGAAGCACAAGAATTGGTTTGGCGAGAAACCAAAGTCTATCAAATTCCAACTAATATCCATGCGGAAGCCTCGCCACAATCTGTCGATCCGAAGCAATTAAAACTGATCAATTATGATTTTGACCGTTTTGGTTCAAGTGCAGAAGGCAAACGTCTCACAGACAAATGGGTCAAAGAAGTGAAAATGGCAAAATAAGCTAAAAAAAATAGGCAGATACTGTTCTGCCTATTTTTATTCTCGTCGTGCTTAAGCGTTTTCGATACCAAATGCCATGACTTCATGAATTGCATTTGCGCCTAAGGCAATCATCAATAAGCGATCCACACCTAATGCAATACCAGAACAATTCGACACTCCCGCTTGTAATGCCCCTAATAAGCGTTTATCAATTTGACGTTGCGGCAAACCCATTTTTTGTCGTTGTACATTATCTTGCTCAAAGCGATGCAATTGTTCATTCACATCTGTTAACTCATGGAAACCATTCGCTAATTCAAGCCCTTTGTAATAAAACTCAAAACGTTCTGCAACACGATGATCTTCAGAGCTGATTTGTGCAAGTGCGGCTTGTGTCGCTGGGAAATGATAAACTGCGACCGGATTTTCTTTACCAATATTCGGCTCAACAACAGTGCTAAATAAAAATTGCAATAAGGTATCACGATCTTCTTGCTCAGCCTGCTGTAAATGATATTGCTTTGCCTTTGCCACTAATTCCGCTTTTTCCGCAGAAAGTGGATCTAAGCCCACATATTCTTGGAAAACAAATTGATAACTTAAACTTTCTGTTGGTTTACAATCCAAAATTTGCTGCAATAGATCATCCACTTCATTAATTAAACGATACATATCAAAATGAGGACGATACCATTCCAACATCGTAAATTCAGGATTGTGACGTTGCCCAGCTTCTTCGTTACGAAACACGTGACATAACTGAAAAATAGGACCACTACCAGCAGCAAGTAAACGCTTCATATGATATTCTGGGCTAGTTGATAACCACAATGCTTTCGATTTTTCAGCTGTAGGTGAAATAAATGTAGTGTTAAACGTCGATAAATGCACATCTGTGACCCCAAATTCACTGAGTACAGGGGTTTCTACTTCTAATAAACCACGATCAGTAAAAAAGCGACGAATTTCAGCAATAATCTTGGCTCGTGCTAGCAAATTCTCAATAGAGGCTGAAGGCTGCCAATTTTCTTGTTCAAACATAAACTTGTCCGTTTTATAAATAAGATGGCGCTATTCTAACTATCCCCTTAGGTTATTTCAAATTCTGTCTCCAGACTTGTACAGAAAATAATCTACGCATTCTATTTAAGTCGGCGAAATCCCTGTTTAAGAATCTGATTTATCCCTAGAGAAAAAAAGGGTTTCAGCAAAAAAGGCGATCTAGGATAAACGTTCTAAAAAAACCCGTTTTAACTTTTTTGAGGTAGATCACGAAACTGGTTTTTTCTTGTAAAAAAAGGTTATTAATATCCCAAAATAGTGGCAAAATGAAACTGCCCTAATGAACCAATTTCGGTTCCTTTTTACTTTATATTCTGATTGGAGGAATATCGTGCAAACTGTTAATGTCGATATTGCAATTGTAGGTGCTGGTGGCGGTGGTTTACGCGCAGCGATTGCAGCAGCGGAAGCAAACCCTAACTTAAAAATTGCATTAGTATCAAAAGTTTACCCTATGCGCAGTCATACCGTGGCCGCAGAAGGCGGTGCAGCTGCCGTTATCAAAGAGGAAGACTCTTATGATAAACACTTCCATGATACTGTGGCGGGTGGCGACTGGTTATGTGAACAAGATGTGGTTGAATATTTTGTGCAACATTCGCCGGTGGAAATGACTCAACTTGAACGCTGGGGCTGTCCTTGGAGCCGTAAACAAGATGGTGATGTCAACGTTCGCCGTTTCGGTGGAATGAAAATTGAGCGTACTTGGTTCGCGGCAGATAAAACCGGTTTCCACTTATTACACACGTTATTCCAAACGTCCATTCAATATCCGCAAATCGTTCGTTTTGATGAGCACTTCGTCTTAGATATTCTCGTTGATGATGGTCATGCGCGTGGTATGGTTGCCATGAACATGATGGAAGGGACCTTAGTACAAATTAATGCCAATGCGGTGGTGATTGCAACGGGTGGTGGTTGCCGTGCATTCCGTTTCAATACCAATGGCGGTATCGTAACAGGGGATGGTCTTTCAATGGCTTACCGTCACGGTGTACCGTTACGTGATATGGAATTCGTTCAATATCACCCAACAGGTTTACCAAATACCGGTATTTTAATGACTGAAGGTTGCCGAGGTGAAGGTGGTATTTTGGTCAACAAAGACGGTTACCGTTATCTCCAAGACTATGGTCTAGGACCTGAAACACCAATCGGCAAACCTGAAAATAAATATATGGAATTGGGTCCTCGTGATAAAGTTTCACAAGCCTTCTGGCAAGAATTACAAAAAGGCAACACCTTAAAAACTGCTAAAGGGGTAGATGTTGTACACCTCGATTTACGTCACTTAGGTGAAAAATACTTACATGAACGCTTACCATTTATTTGTGAATTAGCACAAGCATACGAAGGCGTTGATCCTGCTAAAGCACCAATCCCAGTACGTCCAGTTGTACACTACACGATGGGCGGGATTGAAGTGGACTTCAACAGTGAAACCCGTATCAAAGGCTTATTCGCTGTTGGTGAGTGTGCATCTTCAGGTTTACATGGAGCAAACCGTTTAGGCTCTAACTCTTTGGCTGAATTAGTGGTTCTTGGTCGCGTAGCTGGTGAATACGCCGCACAACGTGCTGTTGAAGCGCCTGCTGTTAACCAAACGGCAGTAGATGCACAAGCGCGTGATATTGTTCAACGTTTAGAAGACTTATATCACCAAGAAGGTAATGAGTCTTGGTCTGAAATCCGCGATGAAATGGGTGATGCCATGGAAGAAGGTTGTGGTATTTACCGTACTCAAGAAAGTATGCAAAAAGCCGTGGATAAAATTGCAGAACTGAAAGAACGTTACAAACGTATTCGCATCACCGACCGTTCTAGCGTGTTTAACACCAATGTCTTATATACGGTTGAATTAGGTTACATCTTAGATGTTGCACAATCTATTGCTAACTCAGCGATTGAGCGTAAGGAATCTCGTGGTGCACACCAACGTTTAGACTACACTGAACGTGACGATGTGAATTACTTGAAACATACCCTTGCTTTCTACAATGGAGATGACGCACCGCGTATTGAATATAGCGATGTAAAAATCACGAAATCTCAACCTGCCAAACGTGTTTATGGTGCAGAAGCCGAAGCACAAGAAGCGGCAAAAGCCAATAAGGAGAACGCAAATGGTTAATCAAGCAATCATGAATATCGAAGTATTGCGTTACAATCCTGAACAGGACAAAGAACCATACTTACGGACTTATCAAGTGCCTTACGATAATCAAACGTCACTGCTTGATGCGTTAGGCTATATTAAAGATAAATTAGAGCCTGAACTTTCTTATCGTTGGTCTTGTCGTATGGCGATCTGTGGTTCATGCGGGATGATGGTTAACAACAAGCCAAAATTAGCCTGTAAAACGTTCTTACGCGACTATAGCGGTCATATGCGTATTGAGCCATTGGCGAATTTCCCAATTGAGCGTGATTTGGTCGTTGATTTAAGCCACTTTATTGAAAGCTTAGAAGCCATTAAGCCTTATATTATCGGCAACCAAGCACCTGCATTAGACGGTAAACCGCATCCATCTTCCGAGTTAGCCAAAAGCCGTACGAAACAAACACCAGCACAACTTGAGAAGTATCGTACTTTCTCAATGTGTATCAACTGTGGTTTATGCTATGCCGCTTGCCCACAATTTGGTTTAAATCCTGAGTTTGTTGGACCTGCTGCATTAACGCTTGCACATCGTTACAACCTTGATAATCGTGACCAGGGTAAAGAAGAACGGATGAAGATTATTAATGGTAAAAATGGGGTGTGGAGCTGTACATTTGTTGGCTATTGTTCGGAAGTCTGTCCAAAACACGTCGATCCAGCTTCCGCGGTAAACCAAGGTAAAGTCGAAAGTGCAAAAGACTTTGTAATTGCAATGCTTAAACCGCAAAAGTAAGGAGTGTAAAATGACAGCAACAACCAGTAAACGCAAAAAATACGTGCGTGAAATGAAACCAACTTGGTGGAAAAAGTTAGATTTTTACAAACTTTATATTGCGCGTGAAGCCACTGCAATTCCAACACTTTGGTTCTGTTTAGTCTTACTTTATGGAGTGATTAGCCTAGGTAGTTTAGACAGTTTTGGCAATTTCATTTCATTCTTGAAAAACCCGATTGTGATTATTTTAAATATCATCACACTCGGTGCAATGTTATTAAATACGGTGACTTACTATGTAATGACACCTAAAGTATTAAATATCATTGTTAAGAATGAACGAATTAATCCTAACATCATTACGATGGCATTGTGGGCGGTAACAGCCTTTATCAGCCTCGTCATTTTAGTCTTTATGTATGTATAAGCGAGGAGAGAAAGATGAAAGATACACCAAAACGTTCTAATGAACCTGTTGTATGGTTATTGTTTGGCGCAGGAACAACTGTCAGTGCCATGTTCTATCCTGTGTTAGTATTAATTCTTGGCTTCTTGCTACCATTTGGTTTAATTGATCCTAAAAATATCATTGAACTTATAGGCTTCTTACACAGTCCATTAGGTAAATTACTGTTACTTGTGTTATTAATTTTCCCAATGTGGGGAGCAATGCACCGTATCCATCATGGTATGCATGACTTCAAAATCCACATTCCGGCAAGTGGTGTCATTTTCTATGGTTTATCTGTGCTTTATACGGTATTAGTTTGCTTCGCTGTATTTAGCTTATAATTCATCCCTAATCACAAAAGGCGGATATGTTATCCGCCTTTCTTATATTACATTCCCTCTCCCCTTCCTCATTCTTAGCAAGCAAGTTTTCTTCCTTCTATTTTCAAAAGGGTGTGCCTTATGATCATATTGAATCAATACGGGACTATTTCCCCAATAGATTTTGCTGAAATCTGTCGTGTATCGTGAACGAAATAGGCGATGTGTATGACAAGCATTGAATGAAAGTGCAAACAGAACAAAAATCTAACCGCAAAGTGCGGTCAGATTTCAGCATTTTTTGATTAGGTACGTTTACGGCTTAACAACCACCAAGTAATTAATAAAAATAAGACACTTGGCATTAAGGCACCGGCTAATGGTGTCACATTGTAAACCAAACTGAGTGGACCGAAAATTTCATTGACCACATAGAACAGGAAGCCGAAACAAATTCCTGTCACAATGCGCGCTCCCGCGGTTACACTGCGCAAAGGACCAAAAATAAAGGATAGCGCTAACATCATCATCACGCCAACAGAGAGAGGCTGAAATAATTTACGCCAATAAGTTAATTCAAATTTCTTTGATTCCTGTCCTGTTTCACGTAAAAACGTAATATAGTTAGATAAGCCAGAAATGGATAAGGAGGTTGGTCTTAGTGAGGCAATACCAAGTTTATCCGGCGTTAAATTGGTTTGCCATTCAGCATTTACACGATTTACTGTCGTAATTTCATTTTCCGAAATCGCGGATTCTGTGAGGCGATGTAAAATCCATTTCCCTTCTTGATAAGTCGCTGTGTTAGCATGCTTAACTTGTTGTAATTGGCGATTTTCAGCAAAACGATAAATATACACATCACTTAACGCAATATCATCGGTAATCCGCTTAATATAAATAAATTCATTGCCATCTTTTGCCCAAATCCCATTTTTCACTGAGAGTAACGAGCCACCAGAAATGGCTTTGGAACGCATATCACGAGCAAATTGTTCGGTTTGAGGAATCCCCCATTCACCGATTAACATCGTAAGAATGACGAGGGGTAACGCGGTTTTCATCACAGCAAAGCCGATCTTTAAACGCGAAAAACCAGATGCCTGCATCACAACCAATTCACTACGGCTGGCTAAGTTGCCTAACGCAATTAACGCGCCCAATAAAGCAGCCATCGGAAAAAAGGTTTCAATGTCTTTTGGGATCGTCAACACCGTATAAAGAATCGCTTGCCAAATATCATAGGTACCTTTACCGACACTACGAAACTGCTCAACAAACTTAATAATGCCGGAAAGCCCTACTAGCATAATTAAGGTAGCAAAAATTGCGCCTAAAATACTTTTACCTAAATAACGGTCTAAGGTGCTCATCATTTTTGCTTATCCTTTTATCGCCAGATTCTTATTCAACCAATACCGCACTTTATACATCGAAGCGCTTCCCCAGCTATTCAACAAAAGCCCCAATAGGAAAAAGAGTATATTCACTAACAGCATTAATACGCTTCCATCCAATTTACCTGCAGCCCAAGTAGACTTCAATGAACTTTGTAGCAGAAAATAAATTAAATACAGTAACAACGCGGGTAATACTTTTGCGAAACGACCTTGGCGAGGGTTCACTCGGCTTAATGGCACCGCTATCAGCGCCATTAAAGGCACCGCCAAGATCAGACTTAAACGCCAATTCAATTCTGCTTTAGCTGCCGGGGTATGAGTTTTCATCAAATCCCAAAAACCTAACTCTTCCGTTTCCTGTTCATCATTGTTTTTATCCTGATAACCTAAATAAGCTTGATACTCTTCAAAATGCGTAATACGGAAATCAGGAAAAGCACTGCTGCCTTCTACACGTTGGCTATTTTCAAGTTTGAGAATTTGATCCCCATTAGGTAGGGCTTTTAGCTCGCCTTTCTCCGCTACCAGTACTGACGGTTTTAAATTGCCTCTCTCACGCGTTTGAAAAACATAAACATCATGAATGGTATTGTCTTTAATGCTGTCAATAAATAAGACAAATTCATTATTATTGGTGTTAATAAACTGCCCCGAAGCAAGCGCTCCCATTGTAGGATTGGCTTTTGCACCTTCCAAAATTTCACTTTGTTTTTGAATCGCCCAAGGTGTCAACCAAAACACATTATACGCGGCAATTGATGCGGTAAATAAAGAAAGAATAAGTACAACACGTACTAAGATTTTCTGTCCCACACCACAAGCACGCATCACCGTGATTTCACTCTCAGCATATAAACGACCAAAAGTTAATAAAATCGCAATAAATAAACATAGTGGCAACATCAATTGCGCCATGGTAGGCATACCAAGCCCTAATAAGGACATCACCAAATCTGCTGGTACTTTACCACTGGCTGCCGAGCCTAATACACGCACTAATTGCTGGCAGAAGAAAATAAGAAGTAAAATGAATAAGATCGCCAACTGGCTCTTCAACACTTCCTTTGTTAAATATCGAGTTAAAATCACATTATTGCCTATATTTTTCTTGCAATTTATATAGAATAGTTTAGTTTCAAGACTGCTTAATTTTCGTATGATAACGTATTTTTAAGGTGAAAACAGTAAAAATCTTTGTGAGGACAACATGGAATATCGCGTAAAATCAACCGCACTTTTAGACATAAAAAGTAATATTATTATTGGCTTATATGAGAATGGTAAGCTATCACCATCCGCGCAAAAAATCGATGAAATTTCTCAAGGCTATTTAAGCAAATTGATTCAATCTGGCGAAATCAAAGGTAAACTTGGACAAGTTTTGGTGTTACGTCATGTTCCTAACTACAGCGCAGAACGTGTTTTCGTGGTAGGCGCTGGTAAAAAAGGTGAGATTAACGAGAAACAATTTAAACAACTTATTCAAGACACTATCAACGCTGTTAAAGCCACCAGTGCAAAAGAGGTTATCAGCTACTTGTCTGATATCAAGATTAAAAATCGTGATCTCTACTGGAATATCCGTTTTAGCGTTGAAACCCTCGAAACCAGCGTCTATCAGTTCGAACAATTTAAAAGTAAAAAAAGCGAACAAGATGTGGCATTAACAGATGTCATTTTTAGCGCGGAAGGCGATGTTGCACAACAAGCTGTTAATCATGCAAAAGCAATTGCTTTAGGTGTACGCGCCGCCAAAGATGTAGCGAACTGCCCACCTAATGTTTGCAATCCTGTTTATTTAGCCGAACAAGCAAAAGCGTTAGCTACACGATCTGACCTGATTAAGACCACTGTACTCGGTGAAAAAGACATGGCTGACTTAGGCATGAACGCTTACTTAGCGGTTTCACAAGGTTCTGTCAATGAAGCACAACTCTCCCTTATCGAATATCGTAATCATCCTAATCCAGATGCCAAGCCCATTGTGTTAGTCGGCAAAGGACTGACTTTTGATGCCGGTGGCATCTCGTTAAAGCCAGCTGAAAGCATGGATGAAATGAAATATGATATGGGCGGTGCCGCTTCTGTCTATGGGGTCATGAATGCGATTGCTGAATTAAAACTGCCATTAAACGTGATTGGCGTGTTAGCAGGTTGTGAAAACTTACCAGACGGTAATGCCTATCGACCGGGTGATATTTTAACCACAATGAAAGGCTTAACGGTTGAAGTGCTCAATACCGATGCGGAAGGTCGCTTAGTGTTATGTGATACGCTCACTTATGTAGAACGCTTTGAACCTGAACTGGTGATTGATGTGGCGACCTTAACTGGCGCTTGCGTAGTAGCACTGGGTGCACATAACAGCGGTTTAATCTCTACTGATGATAAATTAGCCAAAGATCTCGAACTCGCCGCGGCTCAAAGTACCGATAAAGCTTGGCGTTTGCCACTTGGTGAAGAATATCAAGAACAGCTGAAATCTAACTTTGCCGATTTAGCGAATATTGGTGGTCGTTGGGGCGGTGCCATTACTGCTGGCGCATTTTTATCCAACTTCACCGATAAATATCGCTGGGCGCATTTAGATATCGCAGGCACTGCTTGGTTACAAGGCGCAAACAAAGGAGCTACGGGTCGCCCTGTTCCTTTACTGGTACAATTCTTAATTAACCAAGCGACAGGTGAATAATCCTCCTAGCCACGACTAAAATCAAAAAGTGCGGTCAAAAATATCTCTATTTTTACCGCACTTTTACGATGATGTTTGATTCATCACTGCACTATAAATTATCAATCATCTCCAAAACCATTGCTGAAGATTGTTTCGCCGCCAGTGGCAAAAATTCCTCAAAAGACATACTCGCCTCACCGTCACCACTGTCTGAAATTGCCCTGACAACCACAAAAGGCACATTGAAGGCATGACATACTTGAGCAATTGCTGTCGCTTCCATTTCTACGGCCATAACCGTAGGGAAATCTGCTTTAATCTGCGCTAACGGTGTCCCACCTTGAATAAAACTGTCCCCAGAACAAATCAAACCACGTTTAACTTGTTGCTGTTGTTGAACAGCGATCTTTTCTGCCAGTTGTACTAACTTCTCGTCAGATTGGAATCGTGCTGGGCAAGCGGGCAACTGTCCTTTAGCATAACCAAATGCCGTCACATCAGCATCGTGGTAAACCGTTTCATCAGAAATCACAATATCCCCGACGTTAAGCCCTGTCGCTACACCGCCTGCTGAACCGGTATTAATGACCAAATCAGGTTTGCTCATTTCTAACAATAAAGTGGCACCGATTGCAGCAGCGACTTTGCCAATGCCAGATTGTAATAAGGCAACCGCTTTACCATGAATCATGCCTTCATAAATTGTGCAACTGGCGACTTGGGTAACGCGTTTATCCTGCATTAAATCTGCCAACATTTGAACTTCTTGTGCCATCGCACCCACAATACCAATTTTCATTATTTTTGTTTTTCCTTCATTAATTTACTTACTAAAAAATCTAACACCGCAAAGCTGTAATCATCACTATATAAGGTGCTAGCAGTTAAGACATAACGTCCATCAATCACCACATAAGGAAAAGTGAATACCCCATATTCTTCGGTCAATTTTTCTGCCTGTTCAACGGCTTTTGCGACCTTAACCGAATACAGCGCTTTGGTAAAATCATCCGTATTGACTCCTTGCCCATCTAGCCATAAACGCAAATCATGAAAACGCGAAAGCTGTCCATAACGGTGTTTATCTGCGGTTTCAAATAACAACAACGCTGAAATATCCTCTGCTTGAATTTCTTTTAAGGCATAAAAAATCAGCGCAGAATAATGCGCTTTTTCTGCAGCAATCGGTAATTCTTTTAACACTACTTTATCAAAATTAATTTGCGAATACAGTTCTAAGATATCAAGTGCCGAAGAACATACACGACAGTCATAATCAAAAAAAAAACTGAATTAAAATGGGGTCGGAGGGGTTCGCCTGATAAACCGGTTCTTGATAAGAAAAGTAATCACGCCCTTCAAGAAAAAGTGGGGATTTATCGGAATGCGACGAAACCGAGATCGGCGTTGCCAGCGCACACTGTGCAACACTCCATACGAAAAGAAAGAGAGAACCGATCCGCCACATAGTCAAGTTAAGTCCCTATCGGCACAATATAATCCACTAATAACTGAAGATGACGATTGCCCCGAAACTCATTAATATCTAATTTATATGCCAATTTTGCTAATTTTATCGACAAGTCAGGATAATAACGAGTATCGACGTTAAAGGCAATGGCGTCGAGCAATGGTCCACCCTGTTTTGGTTCGACCATCATTTTAAGATGTTTTTCGCCAACTAAACGTTGCTGTAAAATTTTAAACTCGCCGTCAAATACGGGTTCTGGAAACGCTTGCCCCCAAGGTCCCGCCTCTTTCAAGCATTCCGCGGTTGTTAAACTTAATTGAACACTATCAAGCTCACCATCCGTCCATACAATACCTTGTCGCTGACCTTCATCAAGCCAATCACCAACAATTTGATTAAATGCCTGCTGAAAATCAGCAAAACGGCTTTCTTGAATGGTTAAGCCTGCCGCCATCGCATGCCCACCAAACTTTAAAATCATGTCAGGATACAAACAATGAATGCGCTCTAACGCATCACGTAAATGTAATCCCTCAACGGAACGGGCTGAGCCTTTTAGAATACCGGCTTGCTCTTGTGCAAATGCGACCACAGGACGATGAAAATGATCTTTAATACGTGAAGCCACAATCCCTAACACCCCTTGGTGCCAGTCCGCTTGATACAGCGCAATGCCGAACGGAAGGGTTTGTTGAAGTGCGGTCAATTGACGGCAAATTTCTAATGCCTCAAGCTTCATGCCCTGCTCAATTTCTTTACGCGTTTGATTTAAACCATCTAATTCAAGTGCCAATGCTCGCGCGCTTGCCATATCTTCAGCCAATAAAAGCTCAACACCGACTGACATATTATCTAAACGCCCTGCTGCATTTAAACGTGGTGCAAGAGAAAAACCTAAATCCGAAGTAGATAACTGACGCATATCTCGATTAGCCACTTCTGCTAACGCACGAATACCGCAACGACAACGTTCTGCGCGAATACGTGCTAAACCTTGATAGGCTAAAATACGATTATTTTGATCTAAGGGCACCACATCGGCAATGGTACCTAAGGCGACGAGATCCAATAAGTCAGTGAAATTCGGTTGCGTTTGCTGATTAAATATCCCCAACTCACGAAATTTCGCGCGCAATGCTAACATTAAATAGAAAGTAACCCCGACACCGGCTAAGGCTTTTGACGGAAAAGCACATCTTGATAAATTAGGATTGACAATGGCATCCGCGTCGGGCAATTGTGTAGGTGGCAAATGATGATCAGTAATTAAGACTTTGACCCCTTGCGCTTTTAAAAAAGCCACCCCCTCGACTGAGGATACCCCGTTATCGACGGTCATTAATAGCTGCACATCTTTTTCTAAAGCTTGCTCTGCTACCGCGATGCTCAAACCATAACCTTGTTCAAAACGATTAGGAATTAAAAACGCCACTTGTGCAAAGCCTAATTGACGTAATGCGAGTACAGCTAAGGCGGTGCTAGTGGCACCATCTGCATCAAAATCGCCCACAATTACAATCTTTTCTTGTTGCTTATAGGCTTGTACGAAGAGAGTGACCGCCGCTTCAATTCCATCCAGTTGTTGCGGATGTAAAAGGGCAGCTAAAGTGCGGTCTAATTGTTGAGGATGTTGAATCTGCCGTGCACGATAGAGGCGATCAAGTAAGGGATCAGAAGACACCGCTTCACCTAAGGGAACAGCACGACGTTGGATTAATTTATTCACTAAAGACATTCCTAAGACAAGAATAAATGAGGACGCAGAAAGCGTCCTTATTTAATAGCCGATTACTGGGCTAACTCCGACAATAAATCAGCGGGTTTTAAATACCCTCCAATCAATTCGCCTTTCTCGGTCACAATACTTGGGGTACCATTCACACCAAATTGTAAGCCTAACTGGTAATGTTTTTTGGTGATATTAGCGTCTTTCAACGTTTTTGGTGGATTACCATTAATCGCTTCAGTTAATGCAAACTGAGGATCTTGTGCGGTAAAGATCGCTTCCATTTCACGTGCTGTTTTCGATTGCACGCCACCACGCGGGAAAGCAAGGTAACGTACTGTAATACCGAGATCATTATATTCTTTAATTTGTTTATGTAACACTTTGCAGTAATGGCACGAAGTATCCATGAACACGGTAATCACATGTTTTTCATCTTTTGCGGGATAAACGACCATTTCATTTTTATAAGCCGTTAATTTATCTAGTAATAAGCTTGATGACACATCGCGTAATCCTTTCTCTGACAGTGCATATAACTTACCATCAAGAATATATTTCGCGTCCTCTGTGATGTAAAAAATACCATTGTCCGTCACTGCGGTTTTGATGCCTTTCACAGGCGAATCGCTCACTTCTACACCAGATAAGCCCATTTTTTGCAACTGTTCTACCACTTGCTGTGAATTGGCAAACGTCAAACTCGACATCCCCAACATCAAAAGTGTGCTCAAGATCTTTTTCATTTTGGTCCCATTGTTAACAATAAAAATACAAATAGCGAATTGAGCAATTATAAAGAGATCCAATATTTGTGCAAGTAGCGCCTAAAAAATTACCTACCATAAGCCACTAAAATAGCTTATAATTGTTATTTGTTTTCTCTTTAAAATCTGAACGTATTTGAATTATGTTTGAAATCAATCCTATCAGAAATAAAATCTCAGACCTCACCGAACGCACGCAAGTGTTGAGGGGGTATCTTTGACTTCGATGCGAAAGTTGAACGTTTAGAAGAAGTCAATGCCGAACTCGAACAACCTGATGTGTGGAACGAACCAGAAAAAGCACAAGCATTAGGTAAAGAACGGGTTGCCTTAGAAGGGGTCGTCAATACAATCCATACACTTGATCAAGGCTTAGAAGATGTCGAAGGGCTACTCGAACTAGCAATTGAAGCCGAAGATGAAGCGACTTTCCATGAAGCCGTCGCAGAGCTCGAAGAATTAGAACAACAGTTGACAAAATTAGAATTTCGCCGTATGTTTAGTGGTCAACATGATGCAGCAGACTGCTATGTTGACTTACAAGCGGGCTCTGGTGGTACCGAAGCACAAGATTGGACTGAAATGTTACTGCGTATGTATTTACGCTGGGCTGAAAGTAAAGGCTTTAAAACCGAATTAATGGAAGTGTCCGATGGGGATGTTGCCGGAATTAAATCCGCCACGATTAAAGTCTCTGGTGAATATGCTTTTGGTTGGCTACGCACAGAAACCGGCATTCACCGTTTAGTACGCAAAAGTCCATTTGACTCCAACAATCGTCGTCATACCTCATTTAGTGCGGCATTCGTTTATCCTGAAATTGATGACGATATTGATATCGACATTAATCCTGCAGATCTGCGTATTGATGTTTATCGTGCTTCAGGTGCCGGTGGTCAGCACGTCAATAAAACCGAAAGTGCGGTGCGTATTACCCATATTCCAAGTGGCATTGTGGTGCAATGCCAAAATGATCGCTCTCAACATAAAAACAAAGATCAATGTATGAAACAGTTGAAAGCGAAACTGTATGAAATGGAATTGCAAAAGAAGAATGCCGATAAACAAGCCATGGAAGACAACAAATCCGATATTGGTTGGGGCAGTCAAATCCGTTCCTATGTGTTAGACGATTCACGCATTAAAGATTTACGCACGGGTGTGGAAAATCGCAATACCCAAGCCGTGCTCGATGGCGACTTAGATCGCTTTATTGAGGCCAGTTTAAAAGCCGGATTATAAATCCTTTGGGGGCTTCCCCCGACTAAAAAATACTAAAAATTAGGTAACCAAAATGTCAGAACAAACTCAAGAACTTGATCTTAATGGCGAGATGTTAGTCCGCCGTGAAAAATTAACCGCGTTGCGCGCTAAAGGTAACCCATTTCCAAATACATTTCGTCGTGATGCGCTTGCACAAGATTTACACGCAAACTACGATGCACTTGAAGGCGAAGCATTAAAAGCACAAGAAGTCGAAGTAAAAGTCGCTGGACGTATTATGACGCGTCGTGCAATGGGTAAGGCAACTTTTATTACCTTGCAAGATATGTCTGGTCGTATTCAACTCTATGTCGCACGTGATAATTTGCCAGAAGGTGTTTATGCTGACGATGTGGGACAGTGGGATTTAGGCGATATCATTGGCGTAAAAGGCACCTTATTTAAAACCAAAACCAATGAATTAACTGTACGTTGTACTGACGTGCAGTTATTAACCAAAGCATTACGCCCATTACCAGATAAATTCCATGGTCTAAGCGATCAAGAAACACGCTATCGTCAACGTTATTTAGATTTAATTGCAAACGAAGACTCGCGTCGTACTTTCATTATTCGTTCTAAAGTGATTGCGGGTATTCGTGAATATTTTCTGTCAAAAGGCTTTATGGAAGTAGAAACTCCGATGTTACAAATCATCCCGGGTGGGGCTTCTGCACGTCCATTTGTAACACATCATAATGCATTAGATGTGGATATGTATTTACGTATTGCGCCTGAGCTTTATTTAAAACGCTTAGTGGTTGGTGGCTTTGAACGTGTCTTTGAATTAAACCGCAACTTCCGTAACGAAGGAGTGTCTGTTCGCCATAACCCAGAATTTACCATGCTCGAATACTACCAAGCCTATGCGGATTACCATGATTTAATGGATAATACTGAAGAATTGTTACGTAAACTGGCAATGGACATTTTAGGCACGACGATTGTCCCTTATGGTGAGCTTGAATTTGATTTTGGCAAACCATTTGAACGTATCACGATGCATGATGCCATTTTGAAATACGGCGCAGAAAAAGGTATCGTCAAAGAGGATTTATATGACTTTGATCGTGCTGTTGCCGTTGCGAAAAAATTAGGTATTGAAGTACAAAAATCGTGGGATTTAGGCAGTCTAGTCAATGTAATTTTTGAAGAGGTGGCGGAGCATCACTTAATTCAGCCAACGTTCTTAATGGCACACCCTGCCGAAATTTCGCCATTAGCGCGTCGTAATGATGAAAATCCAGAAGTCACTGACCGTTTTGAATTATTCATCGGTGGACGTGAAATTGGTAACGGTTTCTCTGAGTTAAACGATGCCGAAGATCAAAACGAACGCTTTGACGCACAAGTTGCGGCGAAAGAAGCGGGGGATGATGAAGCGATGTTTAAAGACGAAGATTTCGTGACCGCTCTTGAACATGGCTTACCACCAACAGCAGGCGAAGGGTTAGGTATCGACCGCTTAGCGATGCTATTCGCGAATGCGGCCTCCATTCGAGATGTGATACTCTTCCCAGCAATGAAGCAGAAATAATTCTCTATCCCCAGCATCCTGCTGGGGATAACCTCTCTCATAGGATCTTTAATATGAAAAATCGTCGACTCAATTTCAAACTGTTTTTCCTCAACATTTTTTCATTATTCAGCACACTGAGTTGGTCAAAAACAATCACGCTGTATTTAGATCCTGCCTCCTTACCGGCATTAAATCAGCTGATGGACTTTACGCAAAATAATGAAGATAAAACACATCCACGTATTTTTGGTCTTTCTCGCTTTAAAATCCCTGACAACATTATTACACAGTATCAAAATATCCATTTCGTCGAACTCAAAGATAATCGTCCCACTGAAGCACTTTTTACGATTTTAGATCAATACCCTGATAACATTGAGTTAGATATACACTTAAATATTGCTCATTCCGTTCAATTAATTCGTCCGATTTTGGCATATCGTTTTAAACATTTAGATCGTGTATCAATTCAGCGATTAAATCTTTATGACGATGGCTCAATGGAATATGTTGATTTAGAAAAAGAAGAAAATAAAGATATTTCCGCAGAAATTAAGCAAGCAGAAAAACAACTTTCTCACTATTTGCTTACCGGTAAAATAAAATTTGATAACCCAACTATTGCTCGTTATGTCTGGCAATCCGCGTTCCCAGTAAAATATCATTTTTTAAGTACAGACTATTTTGAAAAAGCCGAATTTTTACAACCACTAAAAGAATATTTAGCGGAAAATTATAAAAAAATGGACTGGACCGCTTACCAACAGCTGACTCCAGAACAGCAAGCATTCTACTTAACATTGGTAGGCTTCAATGACGAAGTCAAGCAGTCGTTAGAAGTGCAACAAGCCAAATTTATCTTTACCGGCACGACAACTTGGGAAGGAAATACCGATGTGCGAGAATACTACGCACAGCAACAACTTAATTTACTTAATCACTTTACCCAAGCTGAGGGCGATTTATTTATTGGTGATCATTATAAAATCTACTTTAAAGGGCATCCTAGAGGTAGTGAAATTAATGACTACATTCTGAACAATGCTAAAAATATCACCAATATCCCTGCCAATATTTCCTTTGAAGTATTGATGATGACAGGCTTATTACCTGATAAAGTGGGTGGCGTTGCAAGTTCACTGTATTTCTCCTTACCAAAAGAAAAAATTAGCCATATTATTTTCACATCAAATAAACAAGTGAAAAGCAAAGAAGATGCGCTAAATAATCCGTATGTTAAGGTCATGCGTCGTTTAGGTATAATTGACGAATCACAAGTCATCTTTTGGGACAGTTTAAAACAGTTGTAATCCAAGATAGGAGCTTATTATGACAAATATTGCGATCATTCCTGCACGAGCCGGCTCAAAAGGGATTCCAGATAAAAACCTGCAGCCTGTGGGTGGGCATTCTCTGATTGGACGTACTATTTTAGCGGCAAAAAATGCTAACGTTTTCGATATGATTGTCGTAACCTCTGACGGTGATAATATCTTACACGAAGCAGAAAAATATGGGGCATTAGCGCTGAAAAGACCCGCTGAGTTGGCCCAAGACAATTCAAGAACCATTGATGCCATTTTACATGCATTAGAGAGCCTAAACATTCGCGAAGGCACTTGTACCCTATTACAACCGACTAGCCCATTACGTGATCATTTAGATATCAAAAATGCGATAGATATGTATGTCAATGGCGGAGTACATTCTGTGGTGTCGGCGTGCGAGTGTGAACATCATCCCTATAAAGCTTTTGCGTTAAGCAAAGATCATGAAGTCTTGCCTGTGCGTGAAATTGCTGATTTTGAAGCAGCACGCCAAACTTTACCGAAAATGTATCGTGCAAATGGTGCCATTTATATTAATGACATTGCACAATTGCTAAAAGAAAAATATTTCTTCATTCCGCCTCTCAAATTCTACTTAATGCCAACTTATCGTTCTGTGGATATTGATGTGAAGCAGGATTTAGAACTCGCGGAAATTTTATCCAATAAATGACCGCACTTTTGTCGTCAGTAGGTCTTGGTTAAGCCAGTTAGCAGTAAAACGACGTTTAAACAAGCCTACTGTTTCTTTTCATAGTGGTTCGTAACCCTCCCACTTGAACAACCAACAATTGTTCGAAACAAAACTAGGAAAATAGTATGCAGTTAACCAACCCAAACCGCGATCGTAAAGCGGTCGTTATCTTTTCGGGTGGACAAGATTCCACCACTTGTCTCTTTCAAGCAATACAAGATTATGGCGTAGAAAATGTGGAAGTTGTAACGTTCCAATACGGTCAACGCCACGCGATTGAATTAGAGAAAGCTAAATGGATTGCCCAAGATCTTGGCGTCAAACAAACGTTAATTGACACTTCCGTCATTAAAGCGATTACGCAAAATGCCTTAATGGACGAACAGGCAAGAATTGAGCAACACGGCAGTACACCGAATACTTTCGTTGACGGTCGCAATGCCCTGTTTTTACTTTATACCGCCATCTATGCCAAAGGTCAGGATATTCAAGACATTATCACAGGCGTCTGTGAAACGGATTTTAGTGGCTATCCAGATTGTCGTGATGTGTTTATTAAATCCATGAATGTCACGCTTAATCTGGCAATGGATTACCAATTCCATCTTAAAACCCCTTTAATGTATCTCACAAAAGCACAAACTTGGCAATTAGCGGACGAACTCGGTGTGTTAGATTATATTCGTCAACATACCCACACTTGTTATATGGGAGTGGAACAAGGTTGCGGCGAATGCCCGAGTTGTGTATTACGCGAGAAAGGATTGCGTGAATATTTATCTAGTAAAAGTGAGGGGGAAATTGATGTTTAAAATTGCAAAAGAATTTAGTTTTGATATGGCACATATGCTCGATGGGCATGATGGCAAATGCAAAAATTTACATGGGCATACTTACAAATTACAAGTAGAGCTCTGTGGTGAATTACATCAAACCGGTACGAAAAAAGGCATGGTGATTGATTTTTCCGATTTAAAAGATATCGTTAAACAGCACATTTTAGATCCCATGGATCATGCGTTTATTTATGATTGCAGCAGTGAAAAAGAATCGAAAGTGGCTCATTTATTGCAATCACTGGATTCAAAAACGTTTGCACTGCCCACGCGTACTACCGCCGAAGAAATGGTGCGCTTTATGTTTAATTGTTTGAAATATGAGGCACATTTACCGGTATCGGCGATCCGCTTATGGGAAACCCCCACTTCATTTTGTGAATATAAGGAATAAGTGCGGTGCAAATTCAAGAAATTTTCGAGCCTGAATATGCTATTGTGGAGATCTTTGAAAGCTTACAAGGGGAAGGCTTTAATACAGGGATGCCAAGCATTTTTGTGCGTTTTGGTAAATGTAATTTAGCCTGTCCTTGGTGCGATACGCCTTACAATCAATATACGACTTGGACACTCAGCAAAATTGCACAAAAAGTGCGGTCGTTTTCAGCGAAAAATATTATTATCACTGGCGGTGAACCTACTATCGTGCCCAAAATTGGCGTGTTACTTGATGCGCTAAAAGCCGAAGGCTACTTTTTAGCAATCGAAACCAATGGGTTAAAAAGTATTCCAAACCAAATTGATTACATTGCTACCAGTCCAAAACGTTTGTATCAACATAAATATCAACAGAAATGTATTCCTTTTGCCCATGAAGTACGCATTGTGGCAGATGAGAATGTCATCGCATTTTGTGAGCAAATTGAACAACAGATCCGAGCAGATCATTATTACCTCTCGCCTTGTGAAGTAAATGGTGAAATGAATTTGCTTGAAACAATCACACAAATAGGGCGCTTAAATCAGCGTGTTAACAAGCCTAAATGGCAGCTTAGCATTCAAACCCATAAACTCATTGGGATTGAATAATTGCCAATTTATTTACTTTATTTGCATTTACCTCTTTTTAGTAGTTGATCATTATATAATAAAGTATATAATGAGCTTGTTTTTAATTTGAAGTAGTAAATACGCTTGGCTAATGCGATTCTTCCCCCACAATCTTGAAAAAGATGTTCGCATTAGCCATTTTTTTCTTCTTATTCTCGCCTAAATCCTTTACCATGATCCGCATTCAATTTCCCTTATTCATCATGAGAAAGACCTATGAACGCCCTTGAACTTGAACAGATTTTAAATCACAAACTCAACTCCCAAGCCATCTCTGATTACGCCCCCAATGGTTTACAAGTGGAAGGAAAAAAGGACATCAAAAAAATCATTACAGGGGTTACCGCAAGTCAAGCTTTAATTGAGTATGCCGTTAGTCAAAACGCCGATGCAATTTTGGTTCATCATGGCTATTTTTGGAAAAGTGAAAACCCTTGTATTCGTGGTATGAAAGGGAAACGTATCAAAACACTCTTAGTCAATGACATCAATTTATATGGTTATCACTTACCATTAGATGTTCACCCTGAATTAGGTAACAACGCTCGTCTTGCTACCCTACTAGAGATTGAGGATTTACAGCCCTTAGAACAAGGTACGGTAAGTATTCCCGTTTATGGTACCTTAAAAACACCGTTAACCAGCGATGCCTTTGCAGCCCGAATTGAGCAAGTGCTAAAACGTAAACCTCTAGTATGCAGCGACAATGCGCCGCACCTTATTCGTACAGTGGGCATTTGCACTGGGGGAGGACAGAGTTATATTGATTTAGCAGCCAACCAAGGTGTTGATGCCTTCATTAGTGGTGAAGTGTCGGAGCAAACTATCCACTCTGCCCGTGAACAAGGTATTCATTTTTTTGCAGCAGGTCACCATGCCACAGAACGCTATGGCATAAAAGCCTTAGGCGAATGGCTCAGTCAGCACTATGATCTTGAGGTGGAATTTAAAGATATTGATAATCCTGCTTAAGAAAATAGGATATAAGGTCCGCTTTGTATTTATTCACATTTTCCCTTATACTAGCCAGAATTTTTAACATACGAAAAGGTATTGATTATGGGTTTCTTAACAAACAAACGTATTTTAATTGCCGGTGTGGCAAGTAATCGTTCTATTGCTTACGGTATCGCACAAGCAATGAAACGTGAAGGGGCAGAACTCGCTTTCACGTATCAAAATGATAAATTAAAAGGGCGTGTAGAAGAATTTGCTAAAGAATTAGGTTCTGATATTGTGATTCCTTGTGATGTGGGTACGGATGAAAGCATCGAACAATGCTTTGCTGAATTAGCTAAACACTGGGAAAAATTTGATGGTTTTGTTCATTCTATCGCTTTTGCGCCGGGCGACCAATTAGACGGTGATTATGTGGATGCAGTAAACCGCGAAGGTTTCCGTATTGCACACGATGTGAGTTCATATAGCTTTGTTGCGATGGCAAAAGCCGCGCGTGGCATGTTGAATCCGAACTCAGCCCTTTTAACACTTTCCTACTTAGGGGCAGAACGTGCAATTCCTAACTATAACGTGATGGGCCTAGCCAAAGCCTCATTAGAAGCTAATACGCGTTTTATGGCAGCAGCATTAGGTAAAGACGGCATCCGCGTAAATGCAATCTCTGCAGGACCAATTCGTACACTTGCCGCCTCTGGTATTAAAAACTTCAAGAAAATGCTCGCAAACTTCGAACAAACCGCACCATTACGCCGTACTGTGACGATTGAAGATGTCGGTAACTCTGCAGCTTTCTTATGCTCAGATTTAAGTGCTGGTATCACAGGTGAAGTGGTCCATGTTGATGCCGGTTTCAGCATCGTAGCTATGGGTGAACTCGAATAAGTTTTACATGTTATATAAGAGCGGACATCAGTCCGCTTTCATTTTTTATGGATAGCCTCAATGTTCCAAAATAATCCCCTCCTTTCACAATTAAAACAACAAATCCGAGACAGCAAACAACAAGTCGAAGGTATCGTAAAAGGTTCAGATAAAGCCTTTGGTTTTCTTGAGTGTGATAAAAAAAGTTACTTTATTCCCCCTGCTGCGATGAAGAAAGTCATGCATGGTGACAAAATCAAAGCCCTGATTGAAGTCGTTGGTGAAAAAGAACAAGCCGAACCCGATGCATTAATTGAGCCAATGCTCACACGCTTTATCGCGCGTGTGCGTTTCAATAAAGATAAAAAATTACAAGTGCTCGTCGAGCATCCACAAATCAATCAAGCCATTGGTGCTGCCCAAGATAAATCAATAACAGAAACGTTACAAGAAGGGGATTGGGTCGTTGCTACTTTAAAAACACACCCATTACGTGATGACAGATTCTTTTTCGCTCAAATTCAGCAATTTATTTGCCGTGCAGAAGATGAACTCGCGCCTTGGTGGGTCACGCTAGCACGTCATGGACAATCGCGTTATCCTGTGCAAGGTTGTGCAGATTATCCAATGATAGATCAACATACACGTGAAGATTTGACCGCATTGCATTTTATCACCATTGATGCGGAAACGACGTTGGACATGGATGATGCGCTTTACCTTGAGCCTATTCATCAAGCGGAGGAACAGATTGGTTGGCGTTTAGTGGTCGCCGTTGCCGATCCAACTGCTTATATCCCGCTTGATTCACAAATTGAACAAGAAGCCAGACAACGGTGTTTTACCAATTATCTACCGGGCTTCAACATTCCAATGTTACCACCGGAATTGTCTGATGAAAGTTGTTCTTTAATGCAAGACGAAATTCGTCCGGCGTTGGTCTGCTATATCGAAACCGATTTAACCGGTAATATCACTGAAAAACCGCGCTTTGTTTCCGCTTATGTACAATCCAAAGCGAAATTAGCCTATGATCACGTCTCTGATTATTTAGAAAATTGTCTTGATGCATGGCAGCCTGAAAATCCACAAATCGCACAACAAATCCAATGGCTTCATCAATTTACTCAAGCACGCATCGAGTGGCGTAAACAACATGCTTTGTTATTTAAAGAAAAGCCAGACTATTCGTTTATCTTAGCGGAGAATGGCAGCGTACAAGCCATTCAAGCGCAATATCGTCGCATTGCGAATCAAATGGTAGAGGAATGTATGATCCTCGCCAACATTTGTGCAGCACACTATCTCGATGAACATGCTAAGTGCGGTATTTTTAATACGCATTCTGGTTTTGATAAAAAATACCTAGAGAGTGCACATCAATTTTTATTAAATCAGTTAAGTGATGAAACAAACCAAGCCGTCTTAGCAACACGTTATTCTGTAGCGAATTTAACAACATTAGCGGGCTATTGCCAAATGCGCCATGATATTGAGTTATTAAATAGTGACTATCTCGAATTGCGTTTACGTCGTTTCTTAACATTTGCTGAATTTAAATCTGAAATCGCACCGCACTTTGGTTTAGGCTTATCGGGTTATGCGACCTGGACATCCCCGATTCGTAAATATTCCGATATGGTCAATCATCGCTTAATTAAAGCTGTGTTAACCCAACAAACTTGTGAGAAACCGCAAGATGACCTGTTCGTACGTTTGCAAGAAGCGCGTCGTCAAAACCGTTTAGTAGAGCGTGATATTGCAGATTGGCTTTATTGTCGTTATCTGGCAACACAAGTGGAACAAAAACCAACATTCCAAGCGGAAATTCAAGATGTGATGCGAGGGGGATTACGTGTGCAACTGCTTGCTAATGGTGCGCCGATGTTTATCCCTGCCTCCTTAATTCACGACAATAAGGAAGCGATTCAAGTCAATACGGATACGCTTACTCTGTCTATTCAAGGTGAAGTGAAATATAAATTAGGAGATATCATTCAGGTGCAACTCTTGGACGTGAAAGAAGAAACGCGTAGTATTGTCGGCACTCTTTGTTAAATGTAAAAAGGGAAATCACTGATTTCCCTTTCTTTTTCTTATTAAGCCATAGCTTAACTTTCTTCACTTTGCGCTGAAAAACGTTCGATACGTGCACCTAAGCCACGCAGTTTTTCTTCGATTCGCTCGTAGCCACGATCAATGTGATAAATACGATCGACAATGGTTTCACCGGTAGCAATACATCCAGCCAGAACTAAACTGATAGAAGCCCGTAAATCCGTTGCCATCACTTCAGCGCCACTTAAATGATCAACACCATGGCAAATCGCTGTATTGCCTTCAATTTCAGCTTTCCCCCCCATACGAATAAGCTCTGGGATATGCATAAAGCGATTTTCAAAAATGGTTTCAGTAATGATACTGGTACCACATGCCACCATGTTTAATAAAGTAAATTGCGCTTGCATATCCGTTGGAAAACCGGGATAAGGTGCAGTACGAATATTGACAGCTCGTGGTCGATTACCCAGCATATCCAAAGTAATGCTGTTTTCTGTCACATCCACTTGGGCTCCTGCCTCACGTAATTTATCAATTACCGCATCCAAAGTATCTGCTTTGGTATTTTTACATTCAATGCGTCCACCTGAAATGGCGGCAGCCACTAAGAAAGTCCCTGTTTCAATGCGATCAGGCACAATGCTATGCTCACAACCACCTAAACGCTCAACGCCTTCCACGGTAATAGTATCAGTACCAGCCCCTACAATTTTAGCCCCCATTTTATTCAAAAACAGTGCTGTATCCGTAATTTCCGGTTCACGTGCAGCATTCTCAATGATGGTTTTCCCTTTGGCCAGTGTTGCCGCCATCATAATAGATAACGTTGCGCCCACACTCACTTTTTCCATCACAATACGAGTACCGACTAAACAGTGATCAACATAGGCTTTTACATAGCCATCTTCTAAAATGATGCTTGCCCCTAAACGTTCTAAACCACTGATATGCAGATCCACTGGACGAGCACCAATAGAACAGCCTCCCGGTAAAGACACTTGACCACGATGAAAACGCGCCACTAACGGGGCTAATGCCCAAATTGACGCACGCATGGTTTTGACCAGTTCATAAGGTGCAACGAAATGATCAATTTTTGACGCATCTAAGTGCACCGCCCCTTCAGCATCACGTTCAACAACGACACCGAGTTTGCGCAGAATTTTTAAGGTGGTTTCAATATCTTTTAATTCTGGTACATTAGTCAATTTAACTGGCTCTTGCGCTAAAATCGCTGCAAATAAAATAGGCAACGCTGCATTCTTTGCCCCTGAAATATTCACAGAACCTCTTAAACGTGACTGACCGTACACACGAAATTTTTGCATAAAATATCCTATCTTTTATTTCAAGACGGCTGATTGAGTAAGCGTTCACGCTTCCATTTTTCAACTGTATAGGTTTTAATTGTTAATGCATGAATTGCATTACTTGAAATATGTGCCATTAATGGGGCATAAATTAATTGTTGTTGCTTTACTCTCAATAAACCCGCAAATTCATCGCTCACAGCAATTACACCATAGTGTGCATTTTCGCCTTGTACATACACTTCATCTAGCTTTAAGGCGTCTTTTAAAATTCGTTCTATTTCTTGCGTTTCCATTTATCATTTCCATCAGATTGAACAAATGTTGCTATCCAGTCAGATAGCCCAAATAAATCCGCCAATGTCAATAATTGGCGCGGTGCATTATATAAAATAATACTTGTCTCTTGCTTCATCACTTTCTGGCAATGCCTAATAAAATCACACAATAAAGCAAATCCTGCCGAATCGACTCTCGCAACATCTGTCAAATCCCAGTATAAGGTTTGTATCTGGCTCTTTTCTTCAGGCAAAAAAGAAGCACGCTGCGACCATAGCGGTAGCAACGTGTCACGAGATAACTCTCCGGCTAATCGGAGCGTTATCTTATCATTATTTTGTTCGCTTGCCCAAGTTAAACTTTTATCCGTTTTCATGCGATTACTTATTTAAGCTGACTGGTGTTTTAGCCGCTTTTTCCACTTGTTCTGTCAGTGCATCAAGACCACTTTTTACAATCGTTGGCGACCATTCTTTTTCTTTGGTTTCTACCATACTCACGCCTTCTGCACTCATATCAAAGACTTGCCATTTGCCTGTTTTACTGTTTTTGTACCAGTAGAACGTCAAATTTACTGGCGGCTGATTACCTGTTTGAATCACTTTCACACGGATACTAGCGGTTTTCTCTGTTGCATCCGTTTTCGGTTTTTCAATTTCTAATTTTTGATCAGAATACAGGGTAAGGACTTGAGCATAAGTTTGCTCGATATATTGTTCAAACGCTGTAAAGAATTTTTCTCTTTGCTCTGGTGTAGTGGTTTTAAAATTTTTCCCTAACACTTTTGAACCGGCATATTTCACATGTACATAAGGCATCAGTTCTGCACGTACAATCGTTTTTAAATAATTCGGATCTTGCTTAATTTTCGCTTGATTGCTAGTGATATTTTTAAATAATTTATCCGACACTTCGACCGTTAAATCATAGGGGGTATCCGCAGCAAAGGCATGCATAGAAACAAGTGCGGTCGCTATCACGACCATTTTTGCTAGCATTTTTTTCAACATGGTTAACATAACATTCTCCTACTCAATTACATTCCTAAATTTCTTATCATACGCTACTGCGCTTTTGGCTCACCCTCTTCTTGGCGATCGTTTTTATTACGATCACCGTATAAGAATTGACCGACTAAATCCTCAAGCACCAAGGCTGATTTTGTGTCAACAACCTTGTCCCCCTCTTTCCACATCGCGACTTCACCATCGTCAAAACCGATACTTAAGGCAATATATTGTTCACCTAATAAACCTGAGGTTTTAATTGATAATGAACTTGTTTCTGGAATTTCATTATAACGTTCATCAATCGCGACCGTCACAATGGGTAAATAACTTTTTGCATCCAGAGTAATATCTGCCACTCGTCCGATGACAACGCCACCGACTTTTAAAGGTGCACGGACTTTTAGTCCACCAATATTGTCAAAAGTTGCATGAATTTTATAAGATTTTGTTTCGCTAAAGCCCTGTATATTTGCCACCTTCAAACCTAAAAAGACTAAAGCTGCCATGCCCAATAATAAAAACAAACCTACCCAAAATTCATAAATTCTTGTTTGTCGCATAAAATTTCCTTTACATCCAACGCATTCAAGCGCTCACCTATACACTCGCACCAAACATCAGTGCCGTTAATACAAAATCTAATCCCAACACAACCAGTGAGGCATGGACCACCGTTCTTGTGGTCGCTTTACTAATCCCTTCCGAAGTCGGAATACAGTCATAACCGTTAAATAACGCAATCCATACTACAGCGATAGCGAAACACAAGCTCTTGATAAAGCCATTAAGCAAATCTTTTTCCCATGTCACCGCATTTTGCATCACCGACCAAAAACTCCCCGCATCAACACCTTTCCAGTCAACCCCGACTAATGAACCACCCCAAATGCCAATAGCGGTAAAAATAATCGCTAAAATCGGCATCGCGATCACGCCCGCCCAAAAGCGCGGAGCAATAACACGACGGAGGGGATCCACCGCCATCATCTCTAAACTGGATAATTGTTCTGTCGCTTTCATTAAGCCAATTTCTGCCGTCAGTGCAGAACCAGCACGCCCCGCAAAAAGAAGAGCCGTGACTACTGGTCCTAATTCACGTAGTAAGGATAACGCGACGAGTTGACCTAAACTGGTTTCCGCGGAAAAATCCACTAACACAACATATCCTTGTAATCCCAATACCATGCCAATGAAAAGCCCTGACAACATGATAATCAATAATGATTGCACGCCAAGCACATGCAGTTGCTTAATTAATAACGGAGTATGCTTGCGCCATTGCGGTTTACCAATTAAAGCCCCAAATAACATAAAGCCCGCACGCCCAATGGCACGACATGAACTGATCGCGTGATGACCTAACTCTGAAATAAACTGGATCATTTAAAAAGCGCCTCCACATAATCTTCCGCGGGGAAATGAAAACGTACCGGTCCATCGGCTTCGCCGTCTAAGAATTGACGTACTTGCGGATCTTGACTTTGTAACAATTGAGTGGATGTCCCTTCTGCAATCACGCGTTTATCCGCAATAATATAAGCATAATCAGCAATACTTAATACTTCTTGAACATCATGGGAAACCACAATAGAGGTCAAATTGAGTGCTTCATTCAAGCGTTTAATTAAACTTAAAATCACCCCCATGCTAATTGGATCTTGCCCAGCAAACGGTTCATCAAACATGATTAACTCAGGATCCAGTGCAATAGCACGTGCTAACGCCGCACGTCTTGCCATTCCACCAGATAATTCAGAAGGCATTAACTCAGCCGCGCCGCGCAAGCCGACAGATTCAAGTTTCATAAGTACGATTTTACGGATAAGGCTTTCAGGTAAACGGGTATGTTCACGAATGGGGAATGCGACATTATCAAATGTGGAGATATCAGTAAAAAGGGCGCCTGATTGAAAGAGCATGCCCATTTTCTGACGCACTTGATAAAGTTCAGCATTCGATAATTGACAAATATCTTTTCCATCAAACCAAATTTCACCTTTTTCAGGTTGTAGCTGTCCCCCAATTAGCTTTAACAAGGTTGTTTTGCCAATCCCGGAGGGGCCCATAATAGCCGTAATTTTCCCTTTTTCAACCCGCAAATTCAGGTTGTCATAAATCGTTCGCTCGCCTCGTTTAAAAGTGAGATGCTTCACTTCAATTAAGGGATTATTCATAAGATATTTTCCTAAAAGTAGGCTCTCAAAAACAAAGTGGGATATTCTATCAATTCTATCTGAATGTCAAATGTTGCCGAGAGAAAAGTTATCTATCTGTGACTCTAACATAAAAGCAATCTCCCTTAAGGAAAAATTTTCTGAAATCCTACCGCACTTTTATTGGTTTTATTAAAATTATGCTATGATTACCATTTAATAACTCACTTTAATGACTTGAAATAGGTTTTATGAATATTCGTTGGAATATAATTTTAGCAGGGCTTGCATTGGCTTTACTGGCTTGGTTTTATTCACTTAATCAAGGTGAACCGAGTCTAAATACCTTAATCAAAAAGCCTGATAGTCCCGAATATGTCGGACAAAAAATGAAAACCACGGTATTCTCACCAACGGGGAAAAAGCACTATGTTGCGATGTCGGATTCCGTTGAACATTTTGCCCTTTCAGGTCAAACGCACTTTCAAAAGCCAGAAGTGTATTTATTTGAATTAGAAACAGAAAATCAACTTTCCAATAAAGAAAATTGGAAAGCCAGTGCGAACAAAGCCATATTAACGAAAGAAAATATGCTGTATTTAGAAGGGAATGTTGTTGTGGAAAGCCTGTTAAGCCCTTCTCGTTTACAGCGCGTTGAAACAGAAAGTGCGGTCATCAATTTATCTACGCAAGATATTAGCTCGGAACACGCCGTGAAAATTTATGGTCAACATTTTCATTCTACGGGTTTAAAACTCACCGGTAACTTACAACAACAAATCGCGACTTTAAAAGAGCAGGTAAATACATACTATGAAATCAATAAATAACATTGTCATTTTCACGACATTATTCGCCACCGCATTACCTGCTTTCGCTTTGAAAAGCGATACAAAGCAACCGATTAATGTGGTTTCCGATAACCAATCTTTAGACATGGACAACAGCGTGGTAACCTTCACGGATAATGTGGTTATTACACAAGGCTCTATCCTCATTAAAGCCAGTAAAGTGATCATCACTCGCCCCCCTGAAAATTCTGGTAAAAAAGACACTATCGAAGCCTTTGGTAAGCCGGTGACGTTTTACCAAAAACTTGATGATGGGAAACCTGTAGAAGGGCATGCCAATCAGGTCCATTATGATCTCACTCAGGAATTTTTAACCTTAACCGGTAATGCAGAACTCAAGCAATTAGACAGCAAAATCAACAGTGACGTGATTACTTATGATGTCAATAAACAACAATTAAACGCTAACAGCACGCAGGGTTCTCGAGTCAGAACGGTTTTAATTCCTACTCAATTAAACGAGAAAAAGAAATAAGGTTTTCTATGTCAATTCTTTATGCTGAACATTTAGCAAAAAGCTACAAAAGTCGCCAAGTCGTTTCTGATGTGAGTCTCACCGTTAACTCCAATGAAATCGTGGGCTTACTCGGTCCGAACGGCGCGGGAAAAACAACGACATTCTATATGGTGGTCGGTTTAGTCCAGCACGATCAAGGTAAAATTCGCATTGATGATGAAGATATTAGTCTATTACCTATGCATAATCGGGCACAACGTGGTATCGGTTATTTACCTCAAGAAGCCTCTATTTTTCGTCGTTTAAGTGTCTATGATAATTTAATGGCGGTGTTAGAAATACGTAAAGATTTGACGCCAGAACAACGTCGAGAAAGAGCGGATGAACTGATTAATGAATTTAACATTGATCATATTCGCCATAACTTAGGTCAATCCCTCTCCGGCGGAGAACGTCGCCGTGTTGAGATTGCACGTGCTCTAGCCGCCAATCCCAAATTTATCCTACTTGATGAACCTTTTGCTGGTGTTGATCCGATTTCCGTGATCGATATTAAAAAGATCATCATGGATTTACGCGATCGTGGCTTAGGCGTTTTAATTACCGATCACAATGTCAGAGAAACCTTAGATGTTTGTGAACGTGCTTATATCGTGAGCGCGGGAAAAATGATTGCCACTGGCACACCTGAGCAAATTCTAAATAATGAACAAGTGAAACGTGTTTACTTAGGTGAAGAATTTAAACTCTAGTTATGATTAAATTTACAGAATTACTCAAACCTGAAAATATTCGTCAAGGGCTGATTTGCTCAAGTAAAAAACGTTTATTTGAAATCATCACACAAGTGATCGCAGATCAAATTCAATTAGAAAACGCAGAGCAACTTTGTTTTGAGTGTTTATTAAGCCGTGAAAAGATGGGGAACTCAGGCTTAGGCAACGGGATTGCCATGCCTAAAGCGAGAATCCCGGAAGGCAAGCAACCACTGGCGGTGTTTATTCATTTAGATTCACCCGTGGACTACGAGTCTGCCGATCATCGTGATGTGGATTTAATCTTGGCGATTTTAGTACCCGAACAACTGTGTGAACGCTATATCAGCGCATTACCAGAAATTGCCGAAAAGTTTTCAGATAAAACCTTGTGTAAACAATTACGTAATGCACAAAATGTGGATGAAATCTGGCAAATTTTTGAAAATGTGGATCAATTGAATACACAGGAAAACGTAACAAAAGCCTCAGCAGAAACAACAAAAGAAACAGAATAATCTGTTTCCGCTTAAAGGGGGAAAAGCGTATGGAAATTATAATTATTAGTGGGCACTCTGGTGCGGGCAAGTCCGTTGCTCTCCGTTGTTTAGAGGACATTGGCTATTATTGTGTTGATAATTTGCCCTTAGACTTACTCCCCCAATTAGCCTCGATTCTTTCGACTAATCAGCAATCCGTTGCGATTAGTCTAGATATTCGTAATTTACCTCACTCCTCAAAAACGTTAGAAAATCTCCTTACCGAAGTACAACAGCAACACCAAATCAAATTGATTTTTTTGGATGCTGACAGAGGCACGCTTATTCGTCGCTACAGTGACTCGCGGCGTTTACATCCGTTGTCCACTCAAGATCTTTCCTTGGAAGCTGCGATTGATGCAGAAAGAAAATATTTAGACCCGCTCACACAACATGCGGATTTAATTATTGACACCACTCGTCTTTCCACCCATGAATTAGCCGAGCGATTACGTGATTTTTTATGTGAAAAATCAGATAAAGCCTTAAAAATTATTTTTCAATCTTTCGGCTTTAAATATGGTTTACCCTTAGATGCCGATTATGTCTTCGATGTACGTTTTTTGCCTAATCCACATTGGATTCCCGAATTACGCCCACTCACTGGCTTAGATGCGCCTGTTGCCGAGTTCTTAAATAAACAAAATGAAGTCAATCACTTTATTTATTTAACACGCAATTATATTGAAATCTGGTTACCTATGTTAGAACAAAATAACCGTAGCTATCTGACAATTGCGATTGGCTGTACAGGAGGGAAACACCGTTCTGTCTATATCACCGAACAGTTAGGGGAATATTTCCAAGCTAAAGGGAAAAACGTGCAAATTCAGCATAAATCCTTAGCAAAACATAAAAAAGCGAATACACAATAAGCTAACTTCGCGGTCTTAAATCCGTTACTTGGCTAACAATTTCGCCGTCCGTCAAGCGCGTGATCACACGTTCACCGACACTAACCTGCTTAAGTTGTGTAATTGCCATACCTTGCGCATTTTGTGCAATCGAATAGCCTCTTGCTAAGACTTTGAGTGGGCTTATGCTATCTAATTTCGTACATAAAGCGGCGAATTGATGGTGTTTGAAGGTGAGCTCTCGTTTCCAAGCTACATCTAAACGGACTTTAAGTTGTGCCAAATCCTGTTTTTGTTTCTGCAACGTAAATGGTAAGGGATTTTTCTCAACTCTTGCCCACAATACACGAAGTTGCGCCTGTTTTTGTTGTAATACTGCTTGCATTGACCAATCTAAACGATGTGTCAGTTGTTGCATTAACTGTTTCTGAGTCGAAAGTTGTCTTTGTGGATGCTGGTTATGCAAGCGCAAGCGTAAACGCTGTAATCTATCGTCTTTTTGTTTAAATAAACGATCTAACGCCATCTCTAGACGTTGACGTTGATAAACAAGTTGCTGTAATAAGGCCTGCTGATCTCGGCTAACGAGTTCGGCTGCCGCTGACGGCGTAGGGGCACGTAAATCTGCCACAAAATCCGCAATCGTCACATCAGTTTCATGCCCTACCGCACTAATAATCGGGAGTTGAGAATGGAAAATTGCCCTGGCCACCATTTCTTCATTAAAACACCACAAATCTTCTAATGAGCCACCACCACGCCCCACAATCAAGACATCTACTTCCTGACGACGATTTGCCAGTTCAATCATTTGTACAATTTCCGCACTCGCCTCTTTACCTTGTACAGCTGTAGGATAAATCACGACCTGTAAGCTCGGATCACGACGACACAAAATCTGCAAAATATCCTGTAATGCCGCCCCGGTTTGTGATGTCACAATACCGACACTTTTACAAAATGGTGGTAAGCTTTTTTTCAAATGTTGAGCAAATAAACCTTCTGCTGCTAGCTGCATTTTCAATGCTTCAAATTGCTGCTGCAATAAGCCTTCACCTGCAGGGTGCATGCTTTCGATAATCAACTGATAATCGCCACGAGGTTCATATAAACTGACACTGGCACGCACCAGCACTTGCATGCCATTTTGTGGACGGAAACTCACGCGCATATTTTTCATGCGAAACATCGCGCAACGTACCTGCGCATTTTCATCTTTTAAGGTTAAGTACCAATGCCCCGAAACAGGTTGTGTGAAATTAGAAATTTCACCCGTCAACCAAACTTGCCCTAGCTGATTTTCTAGCATAACCCGTACAGTTTGATTTAATTGTGAAACTGAGTAAATGTGTTCAGACATGGTGATAGCCTTTGTAATGATTTGTGATCGGTTATCTTGCCCAACCGCGAACAAGATCCCCAAAAAATGAAAAATACGCGGTTATTCCAGCAATACCCAGCCATCATCCAGCCAGTTACATAAGGAATCAAGCAATAAATCCAAAGTGCTATCGGGATCGTCAGCTTGCGCACATAACTGAGTTAAAAAGGCAAAATCGAGTTGTTGACCGTCTGCTAGTGCTTTTAACACCTGTGCTTCAATCTCATTCAGTTCATCAAGCCATTCACCGTTCGCATAAACGCGCAATGGATTTTCAAGATAAAGTAATTTGCAGTTATTATCCTGCACAATCGTGCCATTTTCCGCTAAAATCGACCGCACTTCATCTAAATCACAATAGCCTTCTGTTTCAAGTAACTCATAACGTCTGCTGCTCACGGTGGTGGCAACGGCGTGTTGGAATAAACGATCAAATTGTGCAGAGTTTGCTAATTTGGCGAAAAACTGCTGTTTCATATTTTCCACCATCACAGGATCTAGCTTACCTGTCGCTTGCGTTGCTGGACTTAAACGCAGTGGAATATTCAATTCCGTCAAATCAATCTCTGGCAACGCTTGGCAAATACCTTTATTGATGTTGTCGAATAAATCGGCAACATTCGGATAACGCAAACCAAAAGAAAAGGTTAAACAATCATCTTGTGCGACACCATAATGAGATAAGCGAGAAGGGACATACAAAATATCGCCGGGTGCCATCACTTCATCTAAAATGAGCTCACCCATATCATCAAAAATACGAATTGGCTGATTGATTTTAAATTCGGTACTTAGATCGCACCATTTACCTAATTGCCAACGGCGATGTCCATAGCCTTGCACCAAAAACACATCATATTCATCATAATGTCGACCGACTGAACCGCTTGCTGGTGCATAAGACACCATAATGTCATCCCGTTGCCATTGAGGAATAAAACCAAAGGCGTGCCATAATTGCCCTAATTCTGGCGACCATTGTTCTAAATTTTGTACTAATACAGACCATTGTGCTGGCAAATTTTTAAAATCCTTTGCTGTTAATGGACTGCGTGCTAATTGCCAATTATCTTCAGAAAACTGCTTCACTAAACGAGAAGTCACTTCTTCCTGCTGGGCAAGCTCAATAATATCGGCAGGTTCAAACATCCCGACAATTTCAGGTAAGCCATTGCGAATCAATAACGGTTGTTTTTGCCAATAATCACGTAAAAAAATCTCGGGGGTAATGTGTTCAGGTAAACAAAATTTCATCATGCTCTCTTTCTATTCGGTATGATCTTTGCGGTAAAAACCCAAAGGATCGGTTTATTTTTTCTTGGCTTGTGCTGCTTGCTGTTCTGCACGTTTACGGCGAATTTCTTTTGGATCAGCTAATAACGGGCGGTAAATCTCGATACGATCGCCATCTTTAAGTTGATCCGTTAATTTTGCTGGACGACTAAAAATGCCCACCTTATTTTCCCGCAAATCAATTTCGGTAAATTGTTGCAAAATGCCCGATTGCAAAATCGCGGTTTGGATCATCGTCCCTTCTTCTACCGTGAGTTTTTTTAAATAATAACGTTCAGGATAAGCATACGCGATTTCAATCTTAATTTGCGCCATGATACACCTCTCTTGCGCGTTGCTTGAATGCGTCAATCATCTTGCTAGTTAAATGAGTAAAGATCTGCCCAAACGCCATCGCGATCAAGGGATTAGAAAACTCAAATTCTAATTTCAAGGCAATCTTGCAACAACGTTCGTCTAACTCATCAAATTGCCATTCCCCTTGCAAAAAGCGAAAGGGTCCTTCCACTAATTGCATTTTGATAGAACGGTTCTCCACCATTTGATTTCGGGTGGTAAATTGCTGGCGAATACCCGCTTTTGAAATGACTAATTCTGCGGTTAATTCATTTTCATCGATGCTCAATGTACGACCATTCACGCAACCCGGTACAAATTCAGGATAACGTTCATAATTATTCACTAATTGATACATTTGTGCAGCACTATAAGGCACTAATGCACTTTGATTAATTGTTGGCATGAGGTTTTATTCTTGATTGAAAAAAATTCTGCTTATTATAGCGGAAAAGTGCGGTCAAAATAAGGCAAGAATGGAGAAAATCTGTGTTTCAAAATTGAGAGTTGCGCTATTTTCCGCTACAATAGCGCACTATTTTGACTGTTGGAAGAAGATCAATGTCTGAAATAAAATTAATTGTTGGTTTGGGTAATCCGGGCGATAAATATGCCGATACCCGCCACAATGCGGGAGAATGGTTAATCAATCGTTTAGCGCGCCAATTTCATTTTAGTTTAACGCCCGAGAGCAAATTTTCAGGCAAAACGGCACGCACCGTCATCAACGGCAATGAAATCCGCTTTCTCGTACCAACGACCTTTATGAATTTGAGTGGTAAAGCCATCAGTAGCTTGGCAAATTTCTATCGCATCAAACCAGAAGAGATTTTGGTCATTCATGATGAATTAGATTTACCACCGGGTGTAGCAAAAATTAAACAAGGTGGCGGACATGGTGGACACAACGGTTTGCGTGATACTATCGCGCAATTAGGCAACAATAAAAACTTCTATCGCTTAAGAGTTGGCATTGGACATCCTGGTGATAAAAATTTGGTTTCAGCGTATGTGTTAAATAAACCGTCGCCTACCGATTGGCAACTGATTGACAAAGCTTTAGATGAAGCCACAAGTTGTGTAGATATTCTGATTAAAGATGGCATTACTAAAGCCACCAACCGTTTAAATGCGTTTAAAGCATAAAAAAGATTAATAGTTAAAAAGTAAGGAAAAACTATGGGATTTAAATGTGGCATCGTGGGTTTACCTAACGTCGGTAAATCAACCCTATTTAATGCTTTAACCAAAGCGGGGATTGAAGCCGCCAACTACCCGTTTTGTACCATTGAACCTAACACGGGGGTTGTACCAATGCCCGATCCACGTTTGGACGCCTTAGCGGAAATCGTCAAACCTGAGCGCGTGTTACCAACTACGATGGAATTTGTGGATATTGCCGGATTAGTCGCAGGCGCCAGCAAAGGCGAAGGCTTAGGCAATAAATTCTTAGCCAACATCCGTGAAACTGACGCTATTGGGCATGTGGTTCGTTGTTTTGAAAATGATGACATCGTTCACGTCGCAGGACAAATTAATCCTGCAGAAGATATCGACACGATCAATACCGAATTGGCATTAGCAGATTTAGACAGTTGCGAACGTGCCATTCAACGTTTACAAAAACGGGCCAAAGGCGGCGATAAAGACGCCAAATTTGAATTGTCTATTATGGAAAAAATCCTGCCTGTGCTGGAAAACGCCGGCATGATTCGTTCCATCGATTTAGACAAAGACGAACTACAAGCGATCAAAGGTTATAACTTCTTAACCTTAAAACCGACGATGTACATCGCCAACGTCAATGAAGACGGCTTTGAAAATAATCCATATCTTGATCGTGTCCGTGAAATTGCGGAAAAAGAAGGCGCGGTCGTGGTGCCGGTGTGTGCAGCGATTGAATCGGAAATTGCCGAATTAGACGATGACGAAAAAATCGAGTTTTTACAAGATTTAGGTATTGAAGAGCCGGGCTTAAACCGCGTGATTCGTGCGGGTTATAAATTACTTAACCTACAAACTTACTTTACAGCGGGTGTCAAAGAAGTGCGTGCGTGGACAATTCCAATTGGTGCAACTGCGCCCAAATCAGCGGCTGTGATTCACACTGATTTTGAAAAAGGCTTTATTCGCGCTGAAGTGATCGCCTATGATGACTTTATCCAATACAAAGGCGAAGCGGGTGCAAAAGAAGCCGGTAAATGGCGCTTAGAGGGCAAAGATTACATCGTACAAGATGGCGATGTAATGCATTTCCGCTTTAATGTCTAAAATTTTATAAAAAAGCACCGCACTTTACCGCAATAAGTGCGGTGTTTTTTTGTTTAGTTTCATAATAAAAATAAGAGAAGACAGTATGTCGAATAAAAAAATCGGTTTATTATCCCTCACCGCCTTAGTGTTAAGCTCGATGATTGGCTCGGGGATTTTTAGTTTGCCACAAAACATGGCGGAAGTGGCAGGTGCACAAGCACTCGTTATTGGTTGGAGCATTACTGGTATTGGGATCATCTTTTTAGGTCTTTCCTTTTTCTTTATTTCCCGTTTACGTCCTGAGTTAGACGGCGGCATCTACACTTATGCTCGAGAAGGTTTTGGCGATTTAGTCGGTTTTCTCTCTGCATGGGGTTATTGGTTGTGTGCTACCATTGGTAGCGTTGGCTACTTAGTGGTCGCCTTTGAGGGAATCGGTTTATTTACCGATAGTCCTAATCGTATCATTTTCGCTCAAGGCAATACGATTTTCGCCTTTCTAGGCTCTTCTTTAGTGGTTTGGTTAGTGCATTGGCTGATTACACGAGGAGTCAAAGAAGCAGCATTTTTAAATCTCTTAGCGACTTTTGTCAAAGCTTTTCCGTTAGTGTTGTTTATTGTATTAGCCGCTTGGTTTTTCTCACCAGAAACCTTTAACCATGATATTCAAGCCACAAATTTAAATCATTCCATTACTGATCAAGTGAAAAACACCATGTTGATCACGCTCTGGGTATTCGTTGGGGTTGAAGGGGCAGCAGTGTTATCCGCTCACGCCAAAAAACGCAGTGATGTGGGGTTAGCCACGGTGTTGGGGATTGTGATTGCCTTAATTTTATATGTGGCGATTACCGTATTATCTCTGGGGATCTTACCACGTGAAATGATCGCCAATATGCCCAATCCATCGATGGCTGGTCTGCTAGAACACATGATTGGCAGTAGCGGTAAAATCATTATCACCGCCTGTTTGATTGTCTCTGTGTTAGCGTCTTACATTAGTTGGACCATGTATTCTGCCGAAGTCCCTTATCGTGGCGCGCAAAACGGGGCGTTCCCGAAAATCTTAAATAAGATCAACGAAAACGACACGCCAATTAACTCTCTGTGGTTCACTAACCTCGTGGTGCAATTCTGTCTCGTGTTGGTATTAATGACAGGTAAAAGCTATAACGCACTGTTGTTAATTTCCACCTCTATGATCTTAGTGCCGTATTTCCTGATTGGTGCCTACTTATTGAAATTGTCTATTCAACAAAACAGTGCTTGGTATATCAAGCTCACTGGGTTACTTGCCTCGATTTACGGAGTCTGGATTTTATATGCCGCCGGACTAGATCATTTATTGTTATCGATCTTGTTGTATGTCCCGGGGATTGGAATCTACTTATATTCTCGCTATCAGCACCAAGGCAAACTTCATTTTAATCAAAAAGAGAAAGCACTATTGCTCTTTATTGCTATCGCGTTTGTGTTAGCTATTTACAATAGTGCCGTTAATGTCAATTGGAATTAACCCGTTAATCTTCAATCAAACAGAAAAGTGCGGTCAGTTTTTAACAATTTTTTGAAAAACTGACCGCACTTTTTCTTTCCCAGTCCTGCCCCTGCCTCGCCCTTGTGGTCAGTGCAAAACTTTGCGACAATCGGACAGAACGTTTGTTTTTTGTTAGGAATCGCCCTATGACATTATCTGAGCTACTTCATCACCGCCGCGCCGTACGTTATTTTGATCCCGACAAACCGCTTGATAGTGAAAAAGTGACACAATGCTTGCAGTTGGCAACTTTGGCACCAAGCAGTTCTAATATGCAACTGTATGAGTTCTACCACATCACTGATAAAGCCCTTCTTGCACAATTAGCCACTGCCTGTTTAGGACAACAAACAGCAACCACAGCACAACAAATGGTGGTGTTTGTGACTCGCCAAGATTTGTATAAACAACGCGCCCAAGCAGTTTTAGCCTTTGAGAGCGAAAACATTAAGCGCCATAGTCCACCCGACCGCTGGGAAAATCGCCTAAAGGGTAAAACGCTCTATTATGCAAAACTGATGCCCTTATCTTTTGAAATCAGCTGTAATTCAATCTGCAAGCCTCGTTTTTGTTCGACTTGTTCAATCTGCTGTTGTAACGCCGTAAAGACTGACTCTCTGGCTTCCACATGAATACCACGAATATCAACTAACAGTTCGCAATAGCCCGGTACCACATTCATTACACCGGGTTTTGCCGTCAAATTCCCCACGGTTGCTACCGTAGCATGCCCCGCTTCAATCGCAGCTTGCTCAACAGCGAGCGCCAGTTCTGCACCACCCAATAACGCATCATGACGATAATGCATCGCCGTGGCACCAGAATGATCCGCTTGACCTTGAATTTTCACCACGCAACGAATTGGTGCGGCAATACCGGTCACCACACCAATGGTTTTGTTTTCATTTTCTAAACGAGGACCTTGCTCAATGTGCAATTCTACAAAACATTTAAATTCTTCACCGGTACGTTTTGCGTGGTGAAGTGTCGAGAAATCCAACCCAATATCGGCTAACGCTTGCGCAAACGCCGTGCCTTGTTTATCACGCAAGTGGCTTAAGCCCGCCTGCTCCACCACACCACACATCACTTTACTGCCTAAGGTAGCGTAGTTAAAACGACTTGATTCTTCACAGGTAAAAATAATCAGTTCTAAGGGATAACGGGTTTTAATGCCTTGCTCACAAAGTTGAAATAAAATTTCCAACCCTGCTACCGATCCCAATGGACCATCCAATTTCCCCGCATTGACCACTGTATCAATGTGCGAGCCAAAGGCGACGACTGGCAGATGATCTTCAATACCTGCTTTACGAATAAAAAGATTGCCGATTTCGTCACGGCGAATCGCAAGATCATAAGTTTGACATAAATCGACGATATATTTATGCGCTTTTTCATCTTCTCGGCTAAATGCCAAACGGGTTAATTCGCCTTCGACAGAAGACATTGAGGCGAGCGTGTCAATAATAGATTGCACGCGAGCTAAATTGATCGACATAAAGACTCCTTAGTTGATAACAAAAAAGCAGTGCTCAACACACTGCTTTTGCAGGATAACGCCACTTATCCTTGTACAACATTCATACTGGCTTGACAACCCATTACAGCACAGATACTTGAATTAGATCATATAATCTTTTATAAATTGTAGAAGATCAAACCTAATCTGACAGTCCCCCGTTTAAAATTACCGTGTCTGT
>ENA-UOTW01000033-UOTW01000033.1-synthetic-metagenome-genome-assembly--contig:-NODE-33-length-49854-cov-35.423382_pt1 | contig 49854 bp, 46 predicted proteins | sample MGYA00238141_ERZ746978 | MGnify/ENA primary metagenome ERZ746978 (study PRJEB28755, sample SAMN02352454) | synthetic metagenome | study: EMG produced TPA metagenomics assembly of the Artificial... | reverse complement strand
ATACCTTATATCCACGCCCTAAAGGACGTGGTTTTACGGCACGATTAGATAAAAACGCTACTTTATGCAAAAATTTTTGCGCGCTTACAAGCAGCTTGAAAAATAGAGCGCATTTTTGTATGCCACTGATAGTGAACGAAATGAGCTTTATAGATAGCGCGCCATCACAATCGCATTTTCACGTTGACCATGAGGCGTAGGGTAATAGTTCTTGCGCCTATCTACCTCATTAAAACCTAGTTGCTCATATAATTTCTGTGCAGTTATGTTGGATTCTCTCACTTCTAACCATAAGGTAGAAATTCCTTTTTCGGTTAATTGCTGAAGTAAGTGATTCAGTAACTGTTTACCGAAGCCTTTACCTTGAAAAGAGGGAGCAACGGCAATATTAAGTAGTGTTGCTTCATCAAGAATGTGTTGGCAAATGGCGAAAGCGATAATTTTATCATGGTAAGTGAGTTTTAAATTCAGATAATTTTCGCCTTGTGTATTTTTTAAGATTCCCATAGACCAAGGGACGAGGTGGGCTGATTGCTCAATTTCAAATAAGCGTTCTAAGTCATGTTCTGTAATTTGCGTAATGATCATCATAGTGTTGTTTGCATTTGTTGCCAAAGTTGGCGTTTGGCATGATGGCTGTGTTTAAACTGCGACCATGCGCTACTTTGCCAAATTGCGGTTGCGGGTTGACAGAAAGCCGAGAGGCGTTCGATTTCTTCCTGATTATCGCTGAGTAGCCAATAATGGACAGGATATTGCGTATTTAGATGTGGGATACGTTCAAAATCCAAGCATAAGCACATGCTTTCATCAAGGTCTAAGCTACGTAAAATATCTTTTAATAATGGAGAATCTGTTGTGAGAGCGTGCTCAGCAACGATGATGAGACGTATTTTTTCTTCTACATTAATTTTTACCCCCCCTTTCAAACGAGTAGGGGACTTCAGCTGCCATTGTGTGATACCCATTTGTTGTAACAGAAGATCTCGTCTATTCATGCTATTTCTTCATCGTTGCGTGTTTTTCCTTTATAATGCGTCAATTTTAACGAATAACAGATAGGATTAACAGCGTGATTTCTCTTGAAAACCAAGTTCTACAGCGTCATCTTTCTTTTTTTGAGCATAAATCAGTTTTATTTGCGGGGGGCATTAATGATCAGTTTCCTCAGCAAGTACCGGCGTGCAGCGTGAAGGTATGGAGTTGGTATTTTGATTATGCCAAAAGCAAAAGTGCGGTCGATTTTTCATTAACTTGTGAAGAAAAAGCGGATCTCATGGTGTTTTACTGGACTAAAACCAAGCAAGAAGTGCAATTCCAACTTATGCAATTACTCGCTCAAGCTCCGATTGGTCAAGAAATGTTGATTGTAGGTGAAAATCGCTGCGGAGTGCGTTCTGTGGAAAAAATGCTCGATGCTTATGGCGATATTGCTAAAATTGACTCGGCAAGGCGTTGTGGGTTGTATCATTTTTGTTTAAAAAACACACCGCACTTTGCGTTAGCAGATTATTGGAAAACTTATCAGCATCCTCGCTTAGGTGATTTGCGTATTTACAGTTTACCGGGGGTATTTAGTGCGAATGAGTTGGATGTTGGCACAGATTTGTTGCTTTCAACCTTAGATCAACCGGTGCGAGGAAAGGTGTTAGATTTAGGTTGTGGTGCGGGTGTGATTGGTGCTTATATTAAACAGCAATATCCTCAAGTTGAGCTGACTATGGCGGATATTCATGCGCTAGCCTTAGCTTCTAGCCAACGGACTTTAGCTGAGAACCAGTTAGTGGCAGAGGTGATCGCCTGTGACGTTTTTTCTAATGTGGCAGGAAAATTCGATCTGATTATTTCAAATCCCCCTTTTCACGATGGCATTGACACGGCTTATCGTGCTGTCAGTGAATTAATTATGCAAGCGAAATGGCATTTAGTACCGGGCGGTGAATTACGCATTGTGGCGAATGCGTTCTTGCCTTATCCTGATTTATTGGATCAACATTTTGGCTCACATTGTGTGTTAGCTAAAACCACTAAATTTAAAGTGTATTCTGTCCGCGGCTAAACAAGTACGACTCACTTTCGGGTGAATGCATTAAAGTTTAGATAAATCGGCTTAGAAAAAAGAAGGCAGACGGTAAAGTCTGCCTTTCTTACCTTTTATTCTGGCTTTAATAGAAAGACACCATGTTCAGCTAAGTGCACATAGGCTTCTTTCAACTCAGGGTTAAATTGCTCTGGGTTGGTGTTGACTAACAGATCTTGTCCTCCCCAATTGGCGACAATCTCCCAATGATTCCCCATATACACCGCACTTTTAATGCTACAACGTTGTGCAGCTTCGCCTGTTTCTTTAAAAGAAATGGCTTCTGGGCGGATACCGACTAAGCATGCACCGTCTGTTAATCCAAACTGGGCGGCATTATTGAGCTTAAATTGGTAGCCGTTTACGGTGACTTGATCTTGTTGCAATGTACCTTGGAAGATACTGGATTCGCCCATGAAGTTAGCGAGAAACAGCGAGTTTGGACGCAAATACAGTTCTTTGGCCGGTGCTTTTTGCATGATTTTCCCTTTATGCATCACGATAACTTCATCGGATACGGCAAAGGCTTCCGTTTGATCGTGGGTCACATACAGTGAAGTAATGCCTAAACGTTGTTGTAACTCTCGGATTTTTTCACGCATAGAGCGACGTAAATTGGCGTCAAGGTTACTGAGCGGTTCATCAAATAACAGCACTTTCGGCTTAAGCACTAAGGCACGTGCTAGTGCAACACGTTGTTGTTGACCACCGGAAATTTGATCCACATAACGATCTTCAAATCCAGCTAGGTCAACCAGTTCCAGTGCTTCTTTAACACGTTTGGCACGTTCTTCTCTACTGACACCTTGCATTTTTAAACCATAGCCAACGTTATCACCGATGGACATATGAGGGAAAAGCGCATAAGACTGGAAAACAATACAAATATCACGATTTTGGATCGACGATTTTGTGACATCCTCGCCATCAATGAATATTTGCCCTGAAGTTGGGCTTTCTAAGCCTGCCACTAAACGTAATACAGTGGTTTTCCCACAACCAGAAGGACCTAACAGCGTGACCATGGTGCCACGTTTAATGCTGAGATCTAAATTATCAATCACTACGGCTTTACCAAATGCTTTTGTGACATTTTTTAACACTAAGAAATCGTTATTACTCATATTCTACTACCTATCAATTAATTCATTTTTTTCGCTTTAGAACGTGAAATGCGTGTATCGCCCACGATCCAGTCAAAGAATAAGATAATCGCCATCATTACTACGATGAGGATTGAACCATATGCAATTGCAATACCGTATTCACCATCTTCTACACGGTTTAAAATATAGGAGGTTGCCACGCGTGTATCTGCGGTAACCAAGAAAATAATTGCGCTGACCGTGGTCATTGAGCGGACGAAACTGGTTACTAAAGCAGAAAGTAAAGCAGGTTTTAAGAGTGGGAAGACAATATACCAAATGGTTTTGAAGGAGCTACCTTTTAAGGAAAGGGAAGCTTCATCAAGCGATTTGTCTAATTGACCTAAGCCTGCAATGGCAGCACGCATCCCCACAGGCATATTACGCATGACCATTGATAAAATAATGATCATCGCTGTCCCTGTGAGATAAATTGGTGAGCTGTTGAAGGCAATAATATAGGATACCCCCGCCACGGTACCGGGAACAGCGAAACACAGTAAGGTTAAAAATTCCAAGGTTTTCTTGCCTTTGAATTCACGGCGAACCGTAATATAAGCAATCAGTAAACCAAATAAAGCGGTCACTGGCGCTGCACTGGCAGCAAAAATCACGGTTTGAATTAAAGAAGGCCATGCACCGTCACTAAAACCTTGTCCAAACAGGATTTGATAGTTTTTCAAGGTGAGTGTGTAGTCAACTCCCCAGTTCACGGTGAAACTGCCGTAGAAGATACTGCCGTACAGAACAAGGTTAAATAGCGTCCAAAAGCCAAGGAAAAAGACGATAATCCCTTTTAGCCCATTTGGCAATTCTTGCACATCACCGCGGTACGATTTACCAGAAACAGTCACATAGGAACGTTTACCAATCCATAAATATTGAATCACGAAAATCGCCAGTGAGAACATTAAGAGAATCGTACCTAATGTACTGGCTGAAGCATAATCTAATTGTGAACCCGCAATATAGAAGTAAATTTGAGTCGCAATGACATCAAAGCTTCCGCCAAGGACAAGTGGAGTACTGAAGTCCGCGAGGGATTGGATGACGACCACTAAGAAGGAGTTGGCTAATGCAGGTTTGAGCAATGGGAAAATAATATGGAAGAACGCTTGGTAACGATTTGAGCGTAACGTATAAGCAGCCTCTTCAATCGAAGGGTGGATCGATTTTAAGGCACCTTCCAAGATCATAAAAGACATAGGGGTGAGTGCTAAGGTATGGGCAATCACAATACCAGTAAAGCCATATAGCCAGTTACTGCTAAAGCCTAAATATTCCACTAAAAAAGCAGTGACATACCCTGAGCGTCCAAGCATTAAAGTAACCCCTAAACCGACCACAAAAGGTGGGGTAACAATTGGCAGAATAGAGAAAATTTTACCAATGAACGCCGTACGTTTAGCGATACGTGTGGTATAGAGGGCAAAGGCTAAACCAAAAATGGTGGATAGCACACCGACCACAGAGGAGACGGCAATTGAGTTTCCTACAACGCGAATCACATAAGGTTGTTGGATAATTTCAGCGACTTGTTGCGGTTTAAACTCACCATTATCAAAGAACATGGAAAGTAAAATGGCAAAAGTCGGGTAAACGATAAAGAAAAAAATCGTCATCACAATCGCAATGAGCGAGGCGATGACAAATTTATCCCCCTGCATGACTTTTAATTGTGCTAAAGCATTTGTCGCAAGGGCGAGAAGTGCCACCATGAGAATGATGATGGAATACCCTAGGCTAAACTTAGCGACTGTGGCAGAGATAAAGACAAATAAGAAAATCGCTGCAATCAGAGCAAGTTCTATTTTGGCACGTTTTGTACTTTCTTTTGGAAAAATCAAAGGTAAAACGGGAAAAATGAGCACGGCTAAAAACCAAGACCAACTCAAATTGAGATTATACCAGCCCATAGCTTCAAGCATTTCATCGCTGGTAGAGTCCCATAAGCCGTAATCTAAGGCTTTTGATGGTAAAAGGGCAAAGCCTAATAAGGCGAATAACACCCAAATTAATGGTGTGCTAAATGTGAATGTGTTTTTCTGCTCCATAAAGACCTCTAATTAAGCAGTAATAGACCATTCAATAGGGGGCTTGCCCCTATTGAATGAAGAAATAAAAAATCCTCTTTACTTATCAAGAATGATAAATTTTTTGTTGAACAACGTGTGAATCATATTAAATGTATTTCCACCAACTATTTTGCAAGTTTGACTTCATCTACCCATTTTTTGATCAGACGTTTACGTTCTTCTACAGCACCATATTTATCAAAATCGTAATTAATTAAATTAATTGATTTAAAGTCGAGAGAATAAGGTGATTGTTTTGCTTGAGTATTGGTTAAAATCTGGTGCGTTTCCCCTTTTTGCCAAGATAATTCTTGTGCTTCTTTTGATAATGCCCAATCTACAAATAATTTAGCATTATCGAGGTTTCTCGCGCCTTTAATAATACTGACCCCGCCAATTTCGTAACCTGTTCCTTCACAAGGGACGATTAATTCAACAGGAGCCCCTTTTTCTTTTTCAATGGAATGTTCATGTAAGAACCCGATACCAATAGCCGCTTCTCCTCTCGCAGTATTGCGTGTCGCCGTGTTACCGGACTTGGTATATTGCGACACGTTTTTATGTAAATCCGTCAAATAACGAAACGCCTTGTCTTCCCCCCAAAGTTGGATAAAAGTCGCTAATGCTGTGTAGGCTGTTCCTGAGCTTTGTGGATCGGCGGCTTGGATTTCATTTTTCAAGCGTGGATCGGTCAAATCTTGCCAACATTTAGGAATGGGAATATTCAATTTGGCTAAACGTTCTGTGTTTACTCCAAAACCGAGTACCCCTAAATAAATGGCGGAAGTGTAATTCCCTTTGACTTTAGCGGGATCTTTGAGTTCATCCGGAATGTATTGCAAATTAGGTGATTGATAAGCAGAGAGGAGCCCCATTTCTCCAGCTTGTGAATGGGGATCTAGCGTACCGCCATACCAAACATCACCCTGAGGATTGGCTTTTTCTGCCTCTATTCGCGCTAAAATACTGCCTGTTCCCGCACGAATATGGCTGACTTTTTGCCAAATGCCTCAACTTCTTGCTCACACATCGTATTTTGTGCACTGCAATAAACAGTTAATCGCCCTTCTGCGAAAGCGAGAGAGGAGAGCAATCCGCCACTGAGTAAAAGTGCGGTGGAAATGGCAGAGATTTTTAATGTTTTCATGCTGACTCCTGACTATTTATTGAGTTTGATTTTATCAACCCATTTTCCGATGAGGTGACTACGCATTTCATTTGAACCAAATTTATCAAAGTCATAATTAATTAAGTTCAATTCACTTGGCTTAAGCGCATAAGGTGACGGTTCGGCGTGAATGTTAGTTGGTACATGGTGTGATTGCGCTTCCTTCCAAGACAGTTCCTGTGCTTCTTTTGACATAACCCAATCAGCAAAGAGCTGCGCATTTTTTAGGTTACGCGCATCTTTAATCACACTGATGCCACCCAATTCATACCCTGTCCCTTCACAAGGTACAACCAATTCGATTGGCGCACCATTTTCTTTTTCAAAAGAATAGTTTTGTAGGAAGCCGATGCCAACAGTGGTTTCACCGCGCGCCGTATTGCGTGACGGTGCGGTCCCTGCTTTTGGATATTGTGAAATATGCTGATCAAGTTGTTTTAAATAATCAAATGCTTGTTCTTCTCCCCAAAGTTGCACGAACGTGGCAATAGCAGTATATGCTGTACCTGAACTTTGTGGGTCAGCCATTTGAATTTCATTTTTAAAACGAGGATCAGCTAAATCTTTCCAGCATTTTGGCACATCCTTGATCCCTAACTTTTTCAAACGTTCCGTATTGACCCCAAAACCGAGTACTCCCATATAGACAATGGAGCTTTTGCCATCACCTAATTTTTGGAATTGTGGCATCACTTCACTGAGTTTAGGGAATGGATAAGGACTTAATAAACCGAGTTCAGCCGCTTGTAAGTGAGTATCAAAAGGTCCACCATACCAAACGTCAGCCTGAGGGTTATTTTTTTCTGCATCGATTTTCGCTAGGGTACTGCCCGAGCTATTACGGATAAAAGAGGTTTTGACATCATATTTTTTTGCAAAACCTTGTACTGCTTTTTCACAAACAACATTTTGTGCACTGCAGTAAACGACTAATCTGCCTTCGCCCTTTGCCACATTAGTGGCAGTTAAACCTGCCACTAACATGCCAAATAGGGCAAGATGTGTTTTTTTCATGGTTTGCCCTCTTTTTTGTCTCACTATTTCGATAATTTGATACTATCTACCCATTTACCAATCAAGCGTTTACGCTCATCCGCGGCACCGTATTTTTCAAAATCATAATCGATTAAGTTTAATTTTGTTGGATCAAAAGCGGTTGGTGATTGTTGGGCTGTGGTATTTGTTAAGATCTGTAGGCTATTGCCTTTTTGCCAAGCAAGCTCTTGTCCTTCTTTCGATAATACCCAGTCTACGAAGAGTTTAGCGTTATCTAAGTTACGCGCACCTTTGAGGATACTCACCCCACCAAGTTCATAGCCCGTACCTTCACATGGCACGATCATTTCAATTGGCGCACCTTGTTGTTTTTGTAGGGCGTAGTCATGTAAGAAACCAATACCAATGGTCGTTTCGCCACGTGCCGTGTTATTGGACGGTGTGATACCAGATTTTGTGTATTGAGAAATGTTTGGATGTAAGTTTTTGAAGTAATCAAATGCGGCTTCTTCTCCCCAAAGTTGAACGAAGGTAGCGATAGCTGTGTAAGCTGTACCAGAACTTTGTGGATCGGCAATTTGAATTTCTCCTTTTAATCGAGGGTCTGTTAAATCCTTCCAGCATTTTGGTACTTCATTGATGCCTAGTTTTTTGAGGCGTTCTGTATTCACACCAAAACCTAAAATCCCCATGTAAATCGCAGAAGTATAGTTACCTTTCACTTTTGCAGGGTCTTGGAAACGTGGCACAATTTGATCAACATTAGGCGAACGGTAAGGCTGTAATAGACCTAATTCACCGGCTTGTGATTGTGGGTCAAAAGTTCCGCCATACCAAACATCCGCTTGAGGGTTATTTTTTTCAGCTTCAATTTTCGCAAATGTACTGCCTGAGCCGTTGCGAATAAATGAGGTTTTCACATCATATTTTTCACCGAATGCTTTAATTTCTGCCTCACACATTTCATTTGTCGCACTACAATATACGACTAAACGCCCTTTGGCGTAGGCTTGTGAAGCCAGTAACCCAGTAGCTAAAAGTGCGCTTGAAATGGCGAAAGAAAGTTTTTTGAATTTCATAGTGATTGCCCCTTTTCATATTAGAAAAAAATGATATGTCACAAGTACATAACGTCATAAAGTGATTCTAAATCCTACAGCAAAGTAAAGGAGAATACAGTGAGAGTTATCACAAAATAGAGATTCTTTACTCCAAATTATGGTAAATGAGCAAAATATCTGCTTTATTTTATCTGTCTTGGAATTGTGCTATTAAAAGTGGATTTTTTTCTTTATAATTTGTCGATCAAAACAACGCTTTTTTAGGGATAGCTATGTCAAACTCATCAACATCATCTTGTATTATTATTGCCATCGCTGGGGCTTCAGCATCAGGAAAAAGCTTAATTGCCTCAACTGTTCATCGAGAGTTGTGTGATGAGCTAGGTTGCGAAGAAATTGGCATTATTTCCGAAGACTCTTATTATAAAGATCAAAGTCATTTGGATATGGAAGATCGAATTAAAACCAACTATGATCATCCTAATTCTATGGATAGACACCTTTTAATTGAACACCTCAAAGCACTCAAATCTGGTCAACCTGTTGATATTCCCGTCTATAGCTACGTTGAGCATACTCGAACCAATCAAGTCCAACACTTTGAACCTAAAAAAGTGATCATTCTGGAAGGGATTTTATTGCTTACTGATGAAAAATTGCGTGATGAAGTCAGTGTCTCTGTTTTTGTCGATACACCACTGGATATTTGTTTTATTCGTCGCTTACAACGTGACATGAAAGAACGTGGTCGAAGTTTAGAATCGGTGGTGGAGCAGTATCGTAAAACAGTGCGTCCCATGTTTTTACAGTTTATTGAGCCCTCTAAACAATATGCTGATATCGTGATCCCGCGAGGTGGTAAAAATCGAATTGCCATTAATATGTTAAAAGCACAAATTAGACAACTTTTGGGAAAACGTTAACAGTAAGGAGCTGAGAATGAGATTATGTGATACTGATATTGAACGTTATTTAGATGATGGCATTATCGCGTTAACCCCTCGACCGAGTAATGACAAAATTAATGGTGCAACGATCGATGTTCGTTTAGGGAATTCTTTCCGCGTTTTCCGTGAGCATTCCGCACCTTATATTGATCTCAGTGGTCCAAAAGAACAAGTCTCAGCCCAATTGGAATCGGTGATGAGTGAAGAAATTCTGATTGGTGAAAATGACGCCTTCTTTTTACATCCTGGTGAGTTGGCATTAGCCACAACACTTGAGTCGGTTAAGTTACCGGCAAATATTATTGGGTGGTTAGATGGACGTTCTTCACTTGCGCGTTTAGGTTTAATGGTACATGTGACGGCACATCGTATTGATCCCGGTTGGGAAGGACGAATCGTATTGGAATTTTTTAATTCAGGTAAGTTACCCTTAGCACTACGTCCCAATATGGTGATTGGTGCGTTAAGTTTTGAAATTTTGAGTGGCTATGCTGCGCGTCCATATAGCAGTCGTAAGAATGCAAAATACAAAAATCAGCAAAGTGCGGTAGCCAGTCGTATTGATGAGGATAAATAAAATGTTGAAAAAGATCGCCATCAGTTTTTGTGCTGTCATTGTGGCGATCTTTGCGCTTGCATATTGGCAAATTGATCGTGTCAATGCTGTTTTAACCAACGTCCTCAATGAAAAACACATCACATTTTCTCAACTCGATTTTACCTTCTTTCCTCAAGTCGAAATCCGATTATCCGATGTCAAATGGCAGGACCAACAAGTGCGGTCTGTTTTTGCGTCAAAAGTTTATTTACAATCCGATTTCTGGTCACTGTTGGCGCTAGAAAAGCGAGTGAAGACAGTACGCTTTGAACAAATGGATGTCTGGTATTCAGGTCAACATGAACCAGATCTGGTTGGAATAACAGGGGAAATTGCAGGGGACTTTCTGATTGAACCCAACCAAATTCAGCTGGCGAATATCTTGCTGAAGATGACTTTTGCGAAACCCATTTTATTTAATACACAACAATTGGAGATCGCATTACAGAAAGGTTCTATCAAACAACATTCTGCATCAGATTGGCAAGTGATTTTCGATGATGTGAAAATCAATGGTGAACATTTAGTTCTTTTTACACTTAAGGCAACCCAGCAGCCGACAATGTTGTCAACAGTATCTGAACTGCATTATGCCCATTCACAATCTCAATCACAATTTGATTTACAGCTCTTCAATAAAGTCAATTCAACTCAGCAAGTGCGTTTTGTAGGGAAAAATATTGCGTTAGCACCTTGGCAAAAAATGTTGAACTTGCCTTATTTGCTTACTGGGGAGACAGATATTTCGGGGGATTTGGTGTTAACCGACACGAAAACAGAAAAAGGCAAAGTGGCAATACGAATGGCTGAAGGGCACTTTAATGGTTTAAATTTATTAGACTTGGTGACGAAATATCTGCCTATTCACTATGATGAAGCGCGTTTTAATCGCAACGATCTCAATACCTCATTTCAACACTTGCAATCCTCCCTTTCTTGGGAAGCGACAAAATTAAACCTAGATACATTGACTTTTCATATTGATAAAGTCCGAGTGTCTGGGCAAGGTGCAGTAAATTTGAAAACGATGACCTGTGATGTAACGCTGAATTTAGGGTTGACTTCCCCGCAGTATCAGCATTTTTCCTTACCTATCCGCTTTTTCGACAGTTGTTCTTCTCCGCAATATAAAGTGGAATTTAATCAGAATTTACGTCATCAATTAAAAGATCTTATTAAAGAAAAATTGAGGTAATTTATGTTACCTTTTCAGGCTGCTCGTCAACGTCAATTTGCGCGTGTTATCACCTTTGCGCTTGCTGGGTTTGTGTTTAATACAACAGAGTTTATTCCTGTTGCCTTACTCTCTGATATTGCGCAAAGCTTTGCGATGCCCGTATCACAAACGGGTTTAATAATTACTGTTTATGCTTGGGTAGTGTCATTAATGTCATTGCCCTTTATGTTACTGACTGCAAAAGCAGAGCGTAGAGGGTTATTGATTAAATTACTGGTGTTATTTATTTTAAGTCATCTGTTATCCGTGATCGCTTGGGATTTTTGGGTATTAGTATTAGCCAGAATAGGTGTCGCATTAACCCATTCTATTTTTTGGGCAATTACTGCGTCTTTAGTCATTCGGGTTGCGCCTAAAGATAAAAAATCACAGGCAATTGGACTACTTGCTATAGGTTGTTCTTTGGCAATGATTTTAGGTTTGCCTCTCGGACGTTTGATTGGGCAATTCTTTGGTTGGCGTGCAACCTTTGCCATTATTGCCCTTATTGCGATAAGTATTTTATGTTTGTTTTATCAACTTTTACCGCACTTACCAAGTAAGAATGCGGGTTCTTTAAATAGTCTGCCAACGCTTTTTAAACGTCCATTATTGCTTGGGCTTTATGTGCTTACTATGATTATTATTTCGGCTCATTTTACTGCGTATAGCTATATTGAACCCTTTATGCTCAATATCAGCACAATGAGTCATAGTATGGCAACTTTTGTTCTCTTCGTCTTCGGTCTTTCTGGCATTACCGCCAGTTTGTTATTTAATCGCTATTATAATGCAGGACCGATCCGTTTTATTTTGTTTTCAATGGGACTACTCACCGCCACACTCTTGCTCTTATTCATTGCGAGCCAACAAACGTGGACAATGTTTTTATTAACCTTCTTCTGGGGAATTGGCATAGCAGGCATTGGCTTAGGATTACAAATTCGAGTGTTACACCTTGCACCTGATGCTACAGACGTCGCGATGGCAATCTATTCTGGGATTTATAATATTGGCATTGGGGCTGGCGCATTGCTAGGTAATCAAGTGATGCAACATTATGGGCTAGCCTACATTGGTGTTGCTGGGGCGTTATTTGCAGTATTCGGGCTTGTTTTATTTATTTTAGTCCAGTGGAAATATGGTCACTTAGTGCCAAATAAGCTATCGACTGAAGAGAAGAAAAAGTGCGGTTAATATGAATCATATTATTGAATGGCGGTGAGAGAGGGATTCGAACCCTCGATACACTTTCGCATATACACGCTTTCCAGGCGTGCTCCTTCAACCACTCGGACATCTCACCGTTTTGAATAGGGTGTGAACTATAAGAATTTCATTGAAGTTAGTCAAGTATTTTTTGCGTTAGAACATAAAATGCTGTGCTAAATTGAGATAAAATAAACAGTCTTGTTTTCTTAAATTTTGTAGATCTTATTTTAATATGTTGAAGAAATGGTTTCTCAGCAAAAATGTGTTTTTAGCCGTTAAGCCTTTTAGTGCGTTAAAAGAGAGTTTTCGCGCAGGTTACACGCGTCAATCTTTAATTAGAGATATTATCGCCGGTTTAACTATTGGGGTGATTGCAATTCCTTTGTCAATGGCACTGGCGATTGCCAGTGGCGTAGCGCCTCAACATGGTTTATATACAGCGATTGTCGCAGGGATGATTATAGCGGTAACAGGGGGATCGCGTTTTAATGTTTCTGGTCCCACGGCGGCATTTGTAGTGATTTTGTACCCGATTACGCAACAGTTTGGTTTGGGTGGCTTGTTAATGGCCACGTTGTTATCGGGCTTGATTTTAGTTCTCATGGCTTTGTTCCGCTTAGGACGTCTCATTGAATACATTCCTTTGCCCGTTACCCTAGGTTTTACCTGTGGAATTGGTATCGTCATTGCCACGTTACAAATTAAAGACTTTTTAGGGCTATCTATTGTGGAAATGCCTGTGCATTATCTTGAAAAAGTGCAAACTATTGTCACTGCATTACCGACGATCAATTGGGCTGATGCTCTTGTTGGGATCGTGACCTTATTGATGTTAACGCAATGGCATAAATTACGTTTACCTATTCCGGGTCATTTACCTGCTGTGATTATTGCCACGTTATTGTCTTTAGGCTTAATTTCTGTAGGTCAAGATGTTGCCACCATTGGTTCAGCCTTTCAATACACTTTATCCGATGGCACACAAGGATTTGGTATCCCAAATGCCTTACCTGAATTTATCTTGCCTTGGCATATTCCGAATGCACAAGGGGAAGTGATTACTTGGAATTTAGAGACCATTCAAGCGTTATTGCCAGCAGCATTTTCCATGGCGGTATTAGGCGCAATTGAATCCTTATTATGTGCGGTGATTTTAGATAATATGACAGACACAAAACACCATTCTAATAATGAATTATTAGCACAAGGATTAGGGAATATTGCCGCACCGTTTTTAGGGGGGATCACGGCGACAGCGGCGATTGCGCGTTCTGTCGCGAATGTAAAAGCAGGTGGCGTGTCACCTATTTCCAGTGTTGTACATGCATTATTGGTTCTGTTTGCGCTCTTGTTTTTTGCAAATGCGTTATCTTATTTGCCGCTTTCGTCGATGGCTGCTTTATTGCTCGTTGTGGCATGGAATATGGCAAATGTACCCCAAATTATTCAGCTCATCCGCCGCTCTGGTCGTAATGAAATCGCGGTGTTATTAACGTGCTTAATTTTAACGGTCATTTTCGATATGGTGATTGCGATTACTGTTGGCGTCTTATTAGCAAGTTTACTATTTATTCGTACAATTGCAGAAATGACAAAGTCGATTGAAATTGCCCATCCTGAAGATTTAAACGATGTGCTAGTTTATCGTATTAGTGGACCGTTATTTTTTGCTGCAGCAGATAATTTATTTGCCGATTTACATGATAAAACCGTCAATACCGAGCATGAAATTAAACATATTGTATTGCAATGCGATGCGGTCACGGTGCTCGATACGGGAGGTATTCATGCGTTGACTCGTTTTGTACAACATATGTTGCCACATCAACAGCTTTATATGTGTAATATGCAATTTCAACCGCTACGGATGATTGTCAAATCGAATACGGTAAATGAAATTCAGAAAATTAATTTTGCTTCGGATTTATCAGATGCTTTTAATAAAATCCGCGTTTTTGAACAACAAGCATAATACGGTTTAGAGGAGAAAAACATGGCTTACCGCACCGCAGAAATCGTTGAAAAATTACGCGCTTGGAAAGTCATTCCTGTGATTGCGTTAGATAATCCTGAGATGATTTTACCGCTAGCAGATTGTTTAGCTGAACATGGTTTACCTGTCGTAGAAATCACGTTTCGTTCAAGTGCAGCGGAACAAGCCATTCGTTTACTTAAACAACAACGCCCAGCTATTTTTGTCGCGGCTGGCACGGTGCTTAACCCAGAACAAGTGATGCAAGCCAAGAATGCGGGGGCAGATTGTGTGGTGACACCGGGATTTAATCCAAAAATTGTTGAACTGTGTCAACGTTTATCCTTCCCCATTATCCCCGGCGTGAATAACCCAATGGCAATTGAAGCTGCGCTTGAAATGGGCATTCATGCTGTAAAATTTTTCCCCGCGGAAGCTTCGGGCGGAGTAGCAATGATTAAAGCATTGTTAGGACCTTATCCGATGTTACAAATTATGCCAACAGGGGGCATTCATTTACAAAATATCTGTGATTATTTGGTAATTCCTAATGTAGTCGCTTGTGGAGGTTCTTGGTTTGTAGAAAAACAGCTAATTCAACAACAAAATTGGCAAGAAATTGGGCGTTTGACACAAGCGGTGATGGCACAGATAAACAACGAAAAAGGGCGGTCATTTTTGTGAAAATTTTTTCACTTTGGGTTTGTGTGAATCTTTTATAAGATAAACAGTCTAATGGAGTTCTTATCGGTACTTTATGAGGAAAGCTAACATGAATTTTAATCGTTTATTAAATGAAGTTTTAAATACCGTCACTCAATCTGCGGGTCAGTTGAATAAGCCTAGTCAAAGTACGGCGGATACAATCACGAAAGTGGGTGGTGGTGCGGCTTTGGCGGGGATTTTGTCCATGGTGCTTGGTCGCAAGGGTGGTGCGAAATTGACGAAATTGGGCTCATTGGCTGCTTTGGGCAGTTTAGCTTATCAAGCCTATCAGAATTATCAGAAGAACCAGCCTGTTCAGCAAAATACAGGCGAGCTTTCGCAAGAAGCATTCGTAGCAACTCCGCAAACGGAAGACAGTAGCGCCATTATTCTACGCACGATGATTGCAGCTGCGATTTCGGATGGCGTATTAGAGGAATCGGAACGTGCCTTGATTATGCAAGAAGGCGGGGATGATCCGGCGTTACAACAGTGGTTAGAGCAAGAAATCACGCATCCGATAAGTGTGAGCGAGATTGCGAAAATAGTCGGAAAAGATACCGCACTTGCCACGCAGGTGTATCTTGCTGCACGCATAGTATGCCAAGACTTATCACGTAAAGAAATTGTGTTTCTTGGTCAATTAGCGCAAGCCTTAAATTTAGATGATGCACTTGTGGAACAACTTGAGAAACAGGCTGGATTTTAGTTAAAAAAATGGCAAGGTGAGAGCCTTGCCATTTTTTATGATTTTTTGACTTACTGTTTACGCCAAGTGGTACCATTTACGTTATCTTCTAATACCACACCCATTTCAGCCAGTTTGTTACGCGCGGCATCCGCACTTGCCCAATCTTTTGCTGTCCGGGCATCATTACGCTGTTTGATTAACGCCTCAATCAGCGCGACTTCATCATTGTCTGAACCCGATTGTAAGAATTGTTCTGGATCTTGGTAGAGTAAACCTAATATTCCCGCTAATTCACGTAAGCGGGCTGCAAGCGCATTGGCTTTTAATATATCTTCATTTTTCAGTTTGTTGATTTCACGTGCGATTTCGAATAAGACTGAAATGGCTTTCGGAGTATTGAAATCATCATCCATGGCTTCTCTAAAGGCAGCAAGGTAGTTTTGCCCTTCTGTCGCGACTGCAGTTGGGTCTGTTCCTCGTAATGCCGTATATAAACGTTCTAAAGCACTGTGCGCAAGATTGAGGTTTTCTTCGCTGTAATTTAATTGGCTACGGTAATGTGCTGTCAGTAAAAAGTAACGTACACTTTCTGCGTCATAGAGTGATAATACTTCACGTAATGTAAAGAAATTACCCAGTGATTTGGACATTTTTTCTCGATCAACCATAATCATGCCAGAATGTATCCAATAGTTAACGTAGCGTCCACTATGGGCACAGCAAGACTGTGCAATTTCATTTTCATGGTGTGGGAAAGTTAAATCCGAGCCACCGCCATGAATATCAAAATGCTCACCTAATTCTTTATGGTTCATGGCAGAACATTCAATATGCCAACCGGGACGACCTTCTCCCCAAGGGGATGACCAACTTGGCTCTCCTGGTTTGGACATTTTCCATAACACAAAATCCATCGGATTTTTTTTGACATTGACAATTTCAACACGAGCGCCTGCTTGGAGCTGTTCTAAATTTTGACGAGAAAGCTTTCCGTATTCTTTAAAACTTTCGACATCAAACATTACATCACCATTAGCAGATACATAAGCATGTTGACGAGCTATCAGCTTTTCAATCATTGCGATAATTTCAGGAATATGGTGGGTTGCACGGGGTTCTACATCTGGACGTAATACATTGAGTGCATCAAAATCTTTGTGCATTTCTGCAATCATTTTTTCAACAAGTTGATTACATGTCTCATTATTTTCTAATGCCCGTTTGATAATTTTATCGTCCACATCTGTGATGTTACGCACATAAGTTAAGTCATAGCCTAAATACCGAAGATAACGAGCAATCACATCAAAACAAACGAATGTACGCCCGTGTCCTACGTGGCATAAATCATAAACCGTAATACCGCAAACATACATCCCCACTTTGTTGGCATGAATAGGTTTAAAGATTTCCTTTTCTCTTGTTAATGTATTAAAAATTTTTAGCATGGATTGGTTCTCTTAAGTGTATAGGAGTGTTATAAATTTAGCATAGCGTAATTTGCCATAAACAAAGTTACTTTATAGCATTTAATGCGCTTTTATGAAATAATCGAATGATATAAAACTATTAGAGGAAAACAGATATGATTACATTACACACTAACTTGGGTAACATTAAAATTCAATTAGATCATGAAAAAGCACCGAACACAGCGCAAAACTTTGTAAATTACTGTAAAAGTGGATTCTATGATAACACAATTTTTCATCGTGTTATTGATGGATTCATGATCCAAGGTGGTGGTATGGATGAGGCGATGCGTGAGAAAAAGACGAATTCGCCGATCCAAAATGAAGCCAACAATGGTTTAAGTAACAAACGTGGCACAATTGCGATGGCGCGAACATCGGATCCTCATTCTGCGACCGCACAATTTTTTATTAATGTAGCAGATAATACTTTTTTAGATCACCGTTCAAAAGAGTTATTTGGTAAAAAGGTGGTACAAGAGTGGGGCTATGCCGTCTTTGGTGAAGTGGTTGAGGGCATGGATGTAGTAGATAAGATCAAAGGCGTGAAAACCGGAAATAAAGGGTTTTACCAAGATGTACCACAAGAAGCCATCGTGATTACTGCGGTGACCGTTGAATAATCAGTCTCTCCCCTCGTAATTGAGGGGATTCTTTTAGGAGAAGAGAAAATGTTAAGAATAATTACCGCACTTTTGCTTGCTGGTGTTGTTTGTGTTGCTCAAGCAAAGAATGTGGTTTTACATACAAATTATGGCGATATTAAAATGGTGTTAGAAGAGGAGAAAGCGCCCATTAGCACTCAGAATTTTCTACGTTATAGCCAAGCGGGATTTTATAACGGTACGATTTTTCATCGTGTTATTCCCGGTTTTATGATTCAAGCTGGGGGATTTGAGGTTGGGATGAAGCAAAAGAAAGCCGACGCGCCTATTAAAAATGAGGCGAATAATGGTTTGAAAAATTTGCGCGGTACTGTTGCAATGGCACGGACGTCTGATCCGCATTCTGCCACAGCGCAATTCTTTATTAATACAGTTGACAATGATTTTTTGAATTTTAGTGCAGAAACGCAAAAAGGTTGGGGATATTCGGTTTTTGCTAATGTAGTGGCAGGTATGGACGTGGTTGATCGTATTAGCCAAGTAGATACTGAGCGATCAGGATTTCACCGTGATGTACCAAAAGAGCCAGTGATCATTAAAAGTGTCACCATTGAATAGAGCAAGGCTAGCATCACTTTTATGGGCGCGATAGCGGGTCGTTATTTTGATTATTCAGGGAAAATAACTCTCTAGTTCTAATGCATAAGAATGAATAGAAAACGATATGCCATTTTTTGATACACATATCCATTTAGATTATTTACAGCAAGAAACAGGAGAAACGCTGGCACAATTAGTGGAACAAGCACAACAAGCCAATGTGCAAAAAATGCTAATGGTTGGCATCTCTTCCAAGCATATTGTGACACTTACACAAATGGCTACTGCGTATCCTGAGTCTTTGTATTACGGCGTCGGGCTTCATCCTTTGTATATTCGGCAGCATACTTACGCTGATTTAGAGAAATTGCAGCAGACGTTAGACAAACGACTTTCTAATTGTTGTGCTGTGGCAGAAATTGGTCTAGAAAGAGCGGTCCCCGATTTGTTAAATGACGGGCTATGGGAAAAACAATGTGCGTTTCTTGAAGCGCAGCTAGCATTGGCAAAGCAGTATGGCTTAGCGGTCAGTTTACATTCACGTAAAGCACATGATCAGCTTGTTCCTTTTTTACGGTATATTTCTTCACCAATGTGTGGTATTATCCACGGATTTTCTGGTAGCTATCAACAAGCTGTTCGTTTTGTTGATCTCGGTTATAAAATCGGAGTAGGCGGGACGATTACGTATTTGCGTGCGAATAAAACTCGTGATGTGATTCGCCGTTTGCCTTTAGATTGCCTTGTATTAGAAACTGATGCGCCTGATATGCCTGTATTTGGCTTTCAAGGACAAGCCAATCGACCGGAGAGAATCGTCAATATTTTTGCTCATTTATGTGAGTTAAGAGCGGAAAGACCAGAAGAAATTAAGCAAGTTATTTGGCAAAATAGCTGTAAGCTGTTTTCAATTTAAAGTTCCTATTTACTCTTTTTATGTTGAGAAGATAACTTATGCTCAAAGCAAGGATGTTACTCTTATTACGCATTTATTTATTACTTTCTGAGCGCGTTGCTTGGGTTTCTAAAGACTTGTCTGATGCACAAGTAGTTAAACCGGCATATCAGCGAAATGCAATGCAAAAGAAACCAAGAAAAGGGTGGGCGATCTTGTCGCGTTCGGCAAGATTTAATCTTATTTTAGGTTCGATTCTGTTCATATTAGGTAACCTCCTGATCTTTTGGGTACTCATGTAACTCCGCTTCTGGCATCCATATCGCTTAGTATTGTGTGAAACGATAAATAATCTGATTAGCAGAACCACGCCATACAAGGCTTGGATTCGCTTTATCCTGTTCAAACTTACCATCAATTAAGACATCAATATAAGGCAGTATTTGCCGTTGTAATGTATCGGCTTTGAGCTCTGCTAAGGTATAACCCGTCCAGACCCAAAGATCTTTATCAGGACATTCGTATTTGACTCGTTTGACAAAGGGAAGAAGTACCGCCAGATTACGTGGATGGAGCGGATCACCACCTGTTAAAGTTAATCCTTGGCGTTTAATACGGGTATCTTTGAGATCTTGAAGGATTTGTGCTTCCATTTTTTCATCGAATGGAAGACCAGCACAAAAAGACCAACTTTTTTTGTTGTAGCAACCTCGGCAAGCATGCGTACAGCCACTGACAAAAAGTGTACACCTTGTTCCTTCTCCATTTACGATGTCAGTAGGATAATATTGGACGTAATTCATAGCGGGCTTCACCGTGCTTATTTTCTGCGATACTGACGTCCGTGACATATGGTCAAGGACGTCGGACTGGCTTAGAGATGTTTTACTCTGCGCTTGACTTCTTCTTGTTTACCGGCATTAAATGGTCTGGCATCTGGACTGCCAAGATAGCCACAGACACGTCGGGTCACGGAGACTTTCTCACTGTCATGGTTACCACATTTCGGACAAGTAAACCCTTTACTTGTACATTCAAATTCACCACTGAAACCACATTCATAGCATTCATCAATCGGTGTATTGGTCCCATAGTAAGGCACTCTGTCATAGCTATAATCCCAAACGTCCTCCAATGCTTTAAGGTTATGCTGAACATTTGGGTATTCACCATAGCAAATAAACCCGCCGCTTGCGAACGGTGGATAAGGCAATTCAAAATCTATCTTGTCATAAGGATTGACCTTTTTCTCTACGTCTAAGTGGTAGCTATTGGTATAGTAGCCTTTATCTGTGACACCTTCGATAAGCCCAAATTGCTTAGTATCCAAGCGGCAGAAACGGTCACAAAGGTTTTCACTTGGTGTGGAATATAGGCTGAAAGCATAGCCTGTTTCTTGTTTCCAACGTTGCACCGTCTCGTGTAAATATTCGACGATTTCAATCCCTTTTTGGCGGAGTTGTTCATCATCATAAATATGTTTATCGCCGTAGAGGGCATTGATTGTTTCATGGATACCAATATAGCCTAACGAAATAGAGGCACGCCCATTTTTAAAGATTTGTGCCACATTGTCATCAGCCTTTAAGCGTACACCACAAGCGCCCTCCATATAAAGAATTGGGGCAACGCGAGCTTTGGTATGTTCTAAACGTGCAATGCGTGTCATTAAGGCTTTTTTGGCAATCGCAAGACGTTGATCTAAAATTTTATAAAACTCGACAGCTCTTTGAGCTGAATTCGTGGCGTTGGCTTCAATTGCAATACGCGGTAAATTCAAACTCACTACGCCTAAGTTATTACGTCCATCATGGATTTCCTGTCCTTGCTCCTGATAGGCACCTAAGAAACTACGGCATCCCATTGGTGCTTTAAAAGAACCCGTGACTTTCACCACTTGGTCATAATTGAGAATATCAGGATACATCCGTTTGGAGGCACATTCTAAAGCCAGTTGTTTAATGTCGTAGTTAGGATCACTAGGGCTATGGTTAATACCTTTTTTAATGGTAAACACCAGTTTTGGGAAGACTGGGGTTTTGTGATTTTTGCCTAAACCACGAATACGATTTTTCAGAATTGAGCGCTGGATAAGTTTCGATTGCCACGTCGTCCCTAAGCCAAAGCCAAAAGTGACAAAAGGGGTTTGCCCATTTGAAGTATGCAGCGTATTGACTTCATATTCTAAGGATTGAAAAGCGTCGAAACATTCTTTTTCAATGAGTGCTTTTGCATAGGCTTCTGGTTCAGGAACTTTCCACTCCGCTGCAGTTTTTAAATGTTTTTCATAACTTAATTGCACATAGGGGGCAAGGATTTCATCTATACGGTTAATCGTGGTACCACCGTAAATATGGCTCGCGACTTGTGCGATAATTTGTGCACTGACTGCGGTTGCTGTTGTGATCGATTTTGGTGGTTCAATTTCAGCATTACCCATTTTGAAACCATTACTTAGCATACCTTTGAGATCGACAAGCATACAGTTAAACATTGGGAAAAATGGGGCATAGTCTAAATCGTGATAATGAATTTCCCCTTTTTCATGTGCGTCCACGACATCGCGTGGCAGAATATAACGTTTAGCGTAATGTTTTGCCACAATACCCGCTAAGAGATCGCGTTGAGTTGGGATAACTTTCGCATCTTTATTGGCATTTTCATTGAGGAGTTCAACATTACTTTGCTGAATTAACCCTTCGATTTCTTTTGTGAGTTGACTGCGTTTTTCTCGCGCAAGATCCCGATCATGGCGGTATTCGATATAAGCTCGCGCTATTTCAGGGTATTTTCCCGCCATTAAGGCATTTTCTACGATTTTTTGAATGTGGCTGATATCAATTTCTTGTTGGTAACGGGTAAAGATGTCATTACATACCTGCTGTCCCATTGTATGACAATAGCGTTCATCTTCAATATTCACTGCTTGTGCCGCTTTTTTAATTGCATTAATAATACGTTGGATTTCAAACCCTGTTCGTGAACCATCGCGTTTAATTACAAAGAAAGTTGCCATTTTTTCACCCTATTTTATCTATATGACCCAAAGAACGAGGATACTATATATAGTTAAAATTTTATTTTCAACCACAAGATATAGTGTTTTTTGTGTTCTTTTAAGGATGAAAAGGCGACGATATTCTCCCTTACTGATTGGTTTTATTAAGAAAATTTTTATTTCATATTGAGTGTTATTCTCAATAATTTTTTGTAAAAATGTGATCTAGATCAATAAAAGTTGGAATAAAGCCCCTGTTGGGCAAGAAAAAAGACCTAGCATGTGCCAGGTCTTTGGTTTGATAAGTACAACGTAAGCCTTTACTGATTTTCTTTGGTTAATAACTTGCCTTGATATTCACCGGTGAGTGATTCTAAGAATGCACTGATATCTTCTACATCTTTGGTCGGTAACGTTTTACCACTTTGATAATGTAACATAATACGCACGGCTTCTTTGAGATCCGATGTGCGAGCATCGTGCATATATGGTGCAGTCAGAGCAATATTACGTAGAGTCGGTACCTTAAATTTATGCATATCAGCAGGATCTTGGGTATGTGCAAAGCGTCCTTGATCAGCTTCTGTTATCGGTGTGCCTCTGGCGGCAAAGTAATCATCAAATAAGCCCATGTACTCAAAGGATTGCCCACCCATTGCGACGCCAACATGGCAAGTATCGCATTTGTGCTGTTTGAAGAGTTCATAACCACGTATTTGTGCGGCTGTGAGTGCATTTTGTTCGCCTTTCAAATAACGGTCAAATGCGCTGTTTGGTGTGATCAATGTTTTTTCAAATTCCGCAATGGCGTGTGTAATTGTGGCTTCATTAATCGCAGGATAAAAACGTAAATTACATTGAGATTAATGTAAGAAAATAGTAAAGTAATCCGTTGTTCATTTTATTTATATACAAAGCTTAAAGGCGGAAAATACTATGGGAAAAAGTGTTGTTATCTTAGGTGCTCAATGGGGCGACGAAGGTAAAGGAAAAATTGTTGACTTATTAACTGACCGAGTGAAATATGTGGTGCGCTATCAAGGTGGTCATAATGCAGGTCACACCCTTATTATTAACGGTGAAAAAACCGTACTTCGTTTAATTCCATCTGGTATTTTACGTGAAAATGTAACCTGTTTGATCGGTAACGGCGTCGTACTTTCTCCTGCGGCATTAATGCAAGAAATGGGCGAACTTGAAAGCCGTGGTATTAATGTACGTGAACGTTTATTAATCTCAGAAGCCTGCCCTTTAATCCTACCTTATCATGTTGCGATGGATCATGCGCGTGAGGCCGCTTTAGGTAAAAACAAAATTGGAACAACCGGACGTGGTATTGGTCCTGCTTATGAAGATAAAGTCGCACGCCGTGGTTTACGTGTAGGTGACTTATTTAATCGTGAAGCCTTTGCTGAAAAACTCAAAACGATCTTAGATTACTATAACTTCCAATTAGTCAATTACTATAAAGCCGAAGCTGTTGACTTCCAAAAAACGTTAGATGACGTTATGGCGGTCGCTGATATCATCACCGGTATGGTCGCTGATGTCACGACAATGCTAGATAAAGCTCGCAAAAATGGTGACAATATCTTATTTGAAGGTGCGCAAGGCACGATGTTAGACATTGACCATGGTACTTATCCGTTTGTGACCAGTTCAAATACTACTGCAGGTGGCGTAGCAACCGGTGCCGGTTTTGGTCCTCGCAACTTAGATTATGTCTTAGGTATTATCAAAGCGTACTGTACACGTGTTGGTGGTGGACCATTCACTACAGAATTATTTGATGAAGTTGGTACAGAAATTGCGCGGAAAGGAAATGAATTTGGTGCCGTCACTGGTCGTCCACGTCGTTGTGGCTGGTTTGATGCGGTTGCAATTCGTCGCGCCATTCAACTTAATTCAATTTCCGGTTTTTGTATGACCAAACTAGACGTTTTAGACGGTTTTGATGAAGTCAAAATCTGTGTCGCTTATAAAATGCCAAATGGTGATATTCTTGACTATGCACCATTAGCAGCAAAAGACTGGGAAGGTGTCGAGCCAATTTATGAAACAATGCCGGGTTGGAAAGAAAATACCTTTGGTGTAACGGATGTCAACCAATTACCAGAAGCCTGCCGTAATTATGTCAAACGTATTGAAGAAGTTACAGGTGTGCCAGTAGACATTCTTTCAACCGGTCCAGACCGTGTTGAAACCATGATCTTACGTGATCCTTTTGTTGCCTAATTGACACCCTATTATCATATCAAAATGGAAAGCGAAATCAGCTTTCCATTTTCATCTCCCCTCCAAATCAATAGATTTAAACTATTAATTAAATAGATTTAACGAATTAAATTTATTATCCTAGATCAAAAATCCTTATTGTTTGTAGTGTTAATATGCTGATGCCTAACCAATAAGGAGTGATGATCTATGAGAGTTAAAAATCTATTCTTTTCCGTTGTTGCCATTGCAGTCGCCAGCTTTTTAGGCACAGTTGGTTACGTTCATATCTTTGATAAAGAACAATCCGCTAAACTGCTATCGCAAACGCCACTAAGTGGGCAAGCACAGCAAGTGGCAAAAATCTTGTATGACAATGGCTGTCAATATTGTCATAGTACTAATGCAGAGTTGCCTTTCTATGCTAAGTTTCCAGTGGCAGAAAGCATTATGCAAGAAGATATTAAAAAAGGCACACGTGTCTTTTTGTTAAATGAGATTCTTGATGGGTTAAAAGATCCTACTAAATTGTCTGAAGTCAGCCTCGCTAAATTAGAACAAGTTCTGATTAATGATGAGATGCCTGTCGCAAAATTTGTGCATTTACACTGGGGATCACGTCCTGATTTAGAGGAAAAAACAACGCTATTAAATTGGATACGTGAGCAACGCCAGAATCATTTTCTACCCGCAAATACACAAGGTACGGACCCAACGCGTTTAGTCCAACCGATTCCTGATAGTGTAGCAACGGATCCACTGAAAGTCGCATTGGGTGACATGCTATACCACGATGGACGTCTTTCAGGTGATGGCACAATCCAATGTCATACTTGCTATCAGTTGAAAAATGGTGGTGTAGATGGTCTAGATGTTTCTGTCGGTATTGATGGTCTCAAGGGAGGAATTAATGCCCCAACAGTGTATAACTCCGTTTTCAATATTTTACAATTCTGGGATGGACGAGCAAAAGATCTCGCTGAACAAGCCGGCGGTCCTCCTCTCAACCCAGTTGAAATGGGCTCTAAGAATTGGGAAGAAATTATCGCTAAATTCGAACAAGATGAAGCATTTAAAGCCAAGTTCTTAGCTGTTTATATGAATTGTAGAAGGTAAAAACGGTTAAGCACCTTTTCTTTTGACTTAACCGCTTTTTTATCAAGGCGTTACTCAAAGAGATTTTTATGTAATGCGGAAACGACAGCATCAGCATGTGCATTGGCGACTAGAAGACAAACGTTATTCGTACTCGCACCATAACTGATTGAGCGGATATTATAAGGGGCTAATGTATCAAAAATACGTTTGGCAATACCTGAGGTAATATGCAAATCATTACCGATTAAAGCGACCAAAGCGAGATCGCTGTCCACTTTGACACTACAAAGTTGGCTTAATTCGTCAATCAGTGCGCTTGAAAGTAAACTGAGACCAGAAGATGCGGAACCAGTTTTATCTAGTGTGAGCGCAATACTGACTTCTGAGGTTGTGACCACGTCCACAGAAATTTTATGTTTGGCTAAGATCGTAAAAACGTTAGCAAGAAAGCCTTGCGCATGTAACATATTTAAGCTAGAGAGGGTGAGTAGAGTTTGATCCCGACGGAGAGCAATGGCTCGGAATATCGGTCGGTGTTGAGGATCTCGTGTTATCCAAGTGCCCCCTGCTTCAGGCGCTTTACTGGAGCCAACATAAACAGGAATATTACTGCGAACTGTAGGCAATAATGTGGCGGGATGTAAGACTTTGGCACCAAAGGTTGCCATTTCGGCCGCTTCAGAAAAACTCATGGTATCAATACGTTTCGCATTAGGCACGATACGAGGATCAGTGGTATAAATACCCGCGACATCAGTACAGATCAAGACATCTTTCGCGTTGAGTACTTCGGCTAATAATGCCGCAGAATAATCACTTCCACCTCGACCTAATGTGGTGGTTTTGCCTTGTTCATCACGACCAATAAATCCTTGTGTAATGATCAATTCACCGCGATCAATTAAGGGTTTTAAAATATGTGTACTGTTTTCTTGCGTTTTGTGATCGTTTGGTGCTGCTTTGCCAAAATGGCTGTCGGTCGCGATAATATTACGCACATCAATCCAAGTGGATGGTGTGTTGAATTCGCGTAAGATTTCAACAAAGATCAGAGAAGACATCATTTCCCCGTGACTAATCAGCTCATCTGTGAGGGCTGGGGAGGTCGCTAGGCTTGCTGCTTCAGCAAGCGATTCTATATTCGCCAGTAACTTTTCCACTTTATTGCGTACTAAGCTATCATCTTTTAATTCCGAAAGGATATTTTCTTGAATTTGGCGAACTTCATTGATTAATTTAGTGCGTTCTTCGTTGTCACAGCCATTTGCTAACGCAACAAGTAAGTTAGTGACGCCTGCCGAAGCGGAAAGTACGACAACCCGTGTATTGGGATCATTCACGACAATTTTTGCCGAGGCAGACATGGCAGCATAATTAGCGACACTGGTGCCTCCAAATTTGGCAATCGAAAGATGAGACATAGATTGGCTCCTGTTTAAGTTATTTTAATTTTCAGTATGTTGTGTTTGAGGTAAAACAGATAACGATTTATAAAAAACTTGTCAAACATATTTTGTGAACATGGGGTTGACAAGTTGTCACAAAAGGCGCATTTTTAGCTTCTGACGCAATAGTCGCCAACACAAACCCATTTATAGGTCGTCAATGCTTCTAGTCCCATTGGACCTCGTGCATGCAGTTTTTGTGTACTGACAGCGACTTCTGCACCGAGTCCGAATTGTCCCCCGTCTGTAAAACGTGTGCTAGCATTAACATAAACCGCAGCCGAATCCACCTGTGCAACAAATTGTTGAGCCAACTGCTGTGAGCCGGTCAGAATACCGTCGGAATGTTGGCTACCATATTCACGAATATGTGCAATAGCTTGTTCAATATCGTCAACAATCACCACGTTTAAATCATAAGAAAGCCATTCTTGGCGTAGCTGATGTGCTTGAATAGGCTCAACATCTGCTTGTACCGATTGTAAGATTGCAAGTGCGGTTGGATCCGCGTGGAATTTGACGCGCTTAGCGGAGAGGTGTTGTGCCAACTTGGGTAAGAATTGCGTAGCAATAGTTCGTTGGACAAGCAGTGTTTCCAACGTATTACAGGTACTTGGACGTTGTGTTTTGGCGTTTTCAATTAAAGGCAGGGCTTTATCAAGATCTGCACTTTGTTCTACAAATAGATGACATACCCCAATCCCTCCTACAATGACAGGAATAGTCGAGTGCTGTTTGCAAAGTTCGTGTAACGCTGCTCCACCACGAGGAATGATCATATCGACATAACGATCTAATTTCAGCAATTCCATCACTAAGTGACGATCAGGATCGGTAATTGCTTGGATAGCATATTTCGGTAGTCCGGCTTGGACTAAAGCATGTTGCACGACGTCGACTAAAATTTTATTAGAATATTGTGTTTCTTTGCCTCCGCGTAAGATAACCGCATTACCTGTTTTTAAGCACAAACTTGCCACATCGATCGTGACATTCGGGCGGGCCTCATAAATAGTACCAATGACACCAAGAGGAACACGAACTCGCTCAATTTTTAAACCGCTATCAAGTATGCCGCCATCAATGAGTTGACCAATAGGATCAGCTAAAGAGATGACATGGCGAACATCATTAGCGATGTCATTTAATCGTGATTGCGTGAGTAAAAGACGATCAATGATTGCATCGGATAATCCATTTTGTTTTGCCAATGTGATGTCTTTTTGGTTTTCGGCTAAAATCTTATCGCTTTGTGCTTCAAGTTGCTGTGCAATGTGTTCGAGTGCTTGATTTTTTTGTTGTTGTGAGAGCTGTGCGAGTACCAAGGCAGCTTGTTTAGCCTGTTTTCCCATTTCTTGTAAATTTGTGGTCATTGTTTTTTCCTGATTATTTTTTCCATGTTACTTTTTTGGGTAATTTGTCATCATTATTCTTCTTTGCCATTTCTTGCTCTTGATAGTCAAAAACAGGCAGCCCCCACTCGAAATAAATTGCTAAAAGACGAGCAATAAAGCCACTGATCAAGGTGATAATAATAACAAGATTGAGATCGATATTGAGTTGCTGTAAGCCAATATAAATGGCAGTCGCAATCAATGCAATACTGGCATACAGCTCTTTTTGGAAAACCAGTGGAATACGGTTACATAATAAATCACGGAGTACCCCTCCAAACGCACCAGTAATGATGGCGGCAATCACAGCGATAGTAAAGCCATAGCCCATGTCCAGTGCAACTTGTGCACCGATAATGGAAAACACGATCAAACCAAGGGCATCTAAGACCAAGAAGACGGTATGAAAATAGTGCATAAAGCGACGAATTAGAGGCACAATAAAGACGGTTAATACCGCTGCACCTGCCACAATCAGAAAGTAATGGGGATTTTTCACCCAGCCGATAGGGTAGTGACCGAGTAAGACATCTCTGACTGAGCCACCGCCAATCGCCGTCATTGCAGCAATAATAATTACGCCAAAAATATCCATTTTTTCACGTCCAGCAGCCAGTGCACCTGTAATGGCTTCTGCGGTGATACCAATAATGTAGAGGACGCTTAACAGCATAAATTTTCTCTCAAAAAAGTGCGGTTTAAAGTGAGCTTATTTTAGAGGGGAATAGCGGAAAAGAATAGGAAATTTTGACCGTACTTTCAAATTCTTGCATAATGAGCGAATTCATTTTATTAAGGCAAACTATGATTATGTCAGAAGAAAAAACATCGCCGATTTTGACCGCACTTTTCTCGCTTTTTCCGATACTGTTATTGCTCAATACCGATATTTTTATACTGTTTCTGTCTTTACAAGCCAAGGCAATTTCGCATCTCGCTTTTGCTGTCTTAATTGCACAACTGTGTTGCATTTTGGTCTTCACAAAAGGGCAAATTTGTCCCGGACAACGGGGGCGTTTAAGCCAAGTGAATCTTTATTTTGTCATTTTTTGGGGTATTTGGCTTTTATTAAGTCTTTTTTCTAACTACCATTTTATTTTGACTGATATGTTGAGCTTATGTGGTATTGCCGTTGCTATCGCGATTTGGCAACAGCCTGAGGAAGCGAAGTTACGTCGTTCCATGCTTTTTATCGCGAGCTTAATAGGTGGCGTTGGCTGTCTTTGCTATTGCTTGATGTTTATTGAGATTCCGCCACGTTATTGGGGACAATATAGTCTGTTTGCGCAAGTATTAGTCGGGATTATTTTGGCGAACCTTGCTTTAGTGATTTCACGTAATCGTTTACAAGGGTTTATTGGATTATTGCCTTTCTTGATGCTGATTGCGTTGTTACTGAATGCGATCAGTGTGTTGAGCTTGCTACTGTATTTTTCAAGTTCCGTGGATTTTGTCAATCAGCTAGCATTCGTGTTGTATTTTGTATTGCATTTAGTGATCGCTATGTTTATCGCGGTGCATATTTTTAAAAAATGGGCATTTTCTTATACAACGCTGAGCATTTTATTATTTATGTCCGCTTCATTGCCACTTTGGGCTAGCTTTGCTTTTATTCAATAAGAGAGTTAGCCGGTTTAGATAAAGTAGAGCGCGGTCACAAAAATAACGGGCGTACATTGTACGCCCGAATGATAAGAGATAATTAGTGGTAGAGTAGGAAAGTACCCAAGAATACCGTAATTAAGGCAAAGGCCATTGGCAATGCGGTACGCTTAATCAAATCAAACGGTGACACATTCGCCACACCTGATACCGCGACAATGACTGCCGTAATTGGCGACATACTTCTTGCAATACCCGCTACCAGTTGCATTGGGAGAACCATCAAGACAGGTGAAATACCTAATCCGCCAGCAACTTTAGGGGCTAAAGCGGCAAAGGCGAAGAAAGGCGCATTCCCTGAACTCATAACAATAGCAGAAAGGGCAATAATTAAGACCATCATCAATGTCATTAAGAAAACACCAAAGCCAAAGGTTTGTGCACCTGAAATAATGGTATCAATCGCGCCGACAGCTGTTAACCCTTTAGCGAAGGTTTCACCCGCCACAATTAGGGTGACTACCGCTGCAAATTGTTTTCCCATACCATCAAAGAACACTTGCATTTCGGCAAACACCTGTTTGACATCTTTTTTGCGCACAAACTCAAATAGCATAGCAATAAATAAGCTGATGATAATTGCGGTGGCAACATTCATTTTAATGCTACTAACCAATAATTTACTAAAGGTTAAGATGAGAACTAAAGGTAGGAGGGGGAGCAGGACATAAACAGCAGGTACCGGCGAGGCTTGCTTGTCTTGTTTGTCAAGGTTAACTTCTAGACTTGCGTCATATTCAGAACCACCACCCGTGAGGGCTTGTCTTTTATGACTTCAGATACGAGTTTGACTCTCGGTTCGATGGAGTCGATATTTAAGTATTCATCAGGACTGTGCCATTTTCCACCGCTTGGTCCCATACCATCAATGACAGTGACACCGAGTGCTGCAAAGAAATTCCCATCAGAACCACCGGCAGTAGATTCCCATTCAGCTTGTATGCCGAGTTTTTCTTTGATTTTATCGACGGCGGCGCAGAATTGAAGACCGGCTTCAGTACGTCGCCAAGGTGGACGAGTAATACCCCCTGTCACTTTGATTTTGACGCGTTCTTCGGTCACCGTGTCATTTAGGGCGTAAATAAGTTGATTGAGTCGTTGACTTTCCTCAAGACAAGTAAAGCGACAATCAATTTGTGTTTTGACATAGTCAGGTACAGTATTTGGCGTGGTCCCTCCTTCCACAGTACCAATGTTCATCGTGGTACCTTTGTCGGGCGCGGTACTTTTTAGTAAATCTTGCGCGATACGAATAAACGCATTGATGGCATTTGCTCCGTTTTGTGGATCGACTGCCGCGTGAGCAGATTTGCCAAAAAATTCAATTACATACTTCCCAATCCCTTTTCTTTCGTTGACTAGGTTACCGTTAATTCTGGCGGCTTCTAGAATAATGGCATAGCGTGTTTTTTTCGCATACTCCTCTAACAATGGGCGAGAGAAGATAGAACTAATTTCTTCATCGGGATTGAAAAGTACGCAGACTTTTGCATTTTGTAGCGCATTTTCTTCGGTTAACTGTTTACAAGCGTAAAATCCAGCTAAGAGACCGGCTTTCATATCAGCAATTCCCGGTCCAAAAGCTTTATCTTGCTCAATTCTAAATGGGCGTTCATTGACTGTTCCAGTTTTAAACACGGTATCCATATGTCCTGATAAAACCACATCAAATGTATCAGAAGGCGTATTTTTACAAATCAGTGCAGAGCCCACTTTTTCATCAAGAAAACGTTCTTCTACAAGCCAACCAATGGACTGGAATTTTTCTTTAAAAAATTGGACAACACGTGCTTTACCAACAGGATCATAGCTATAGCTATCAATATTGACGAGAGATTCTAGATCTTTCAGAAAGGCATTTAATATCATAGACTTTTCCTTCTTATTTATGACTTATGTAAAATCAAATTAAAAAGCAAACAGCACAATATTACTCAATAGGCATAGTGACATATTCGGTCAGAAAATAGCAATGTAATCTGTGAAAAAAGACTGATATTTGAGAGTGTGATCACAGAAATGTGTAGAGGAAGCTGAACAAGGTGATACGGTTTGTGTTAGGTCGGAGAGATGAGCATGAAAAAACAAAGAATTAAGTGAGATGTTGTGTTTTTATTGAAATAATATTTTATATAAAACGCTGTTTTTTCTTATCTTGATACAATGATTTTACTGCCGTCATCAAAAATAATTTCTCTTGCAATAATAATCACTTTGATTGGGCTTTTAGGGTTTAGCACTAACGGTCGGTTGTTTTTAGGAATATTATTGACGGGCACCGTTTCAGAAATAGTTTGTTCACCATGTGGAACCAATGGTGAGTCAAATGTAATAGGTAAATCATGCGTATAGAGTGAATTTGAGTCCAAAATATACACACTATTCCAAAGAATCGTTTTGATGGCTTTGTTACTTAAATTTTGAATATGGTAAGTCATTGCCGCAAGATCATTGTTATTCGCATCTTGTGTAATATAACGTTCTGCGGGCATAATTTTGACCGTATTATTAAATAACTTCAGTGATTGTGTTTCTTCTTGGTGTTTGATGATAGTTAAAGGTGAAACATTTTGATCACAGCTCCACAGTAAGAGCGGTGGCAGAATCAGTCCCCCTAACATCAGTATTTTTTTTAAATACATAATTAACTTTCCTAAATAAAGCAAAAAATAAAACAAAAATAAATCGTCTCTATTCTAATTTCGGCGATATGACAGGCAATTGAAAAAAGCCCGTCAAATGAATTGAGGGCTCTTTTAACTTCTTTACATTCAGTGTTAGCCAAATGTTTTCATAAAGTCTTGTGCTTTTTCCACCATCTCTTTCGAACCGAGGAAAAGTGGCACGCGTTGATGTAATTTCGTCGGTTGAATATCTAAAATACGCTGATAACCGTCACTCGCCATACCGCCTGCTTGTTCCGCTAAAAATGCCATTGGATTACCTTCATATAATAAACGCAGTTTGCCGTTCGGGTAGTTCGTTGCACTTGGGTAAATATAGATCCCACCTTTCAGCATGTTACGATGAAAATCGGATACGAGTGAGCCGATATAGCGAGAAGTATAAGGGCGATGTGTCGCTTTATCTTCTTCTTGGCAATATTTAATGTATTTTTTTACTCCTTGCGGGAATTTCAAATATTGACCTTCATTGATTGAGTAAATTTTTCCGTTCGCAGGAATTTGAATATTTTCATGGGATAAACAGAATACCCCTAATGACGGATCATAAGTGAACCCGTTAACCCCATTACCTGTGGTATACACTAACATGGTTGAAGAACCATAAACGATGTAACCAGCGGCAACTTGTCGATTACCAGGTTGCATAAAATCTTCTAAAGTCACAGGGGTACCGATAGGTGAAACACGGCGGTAGATAGAGAAGATTGTACCGACTGCAACGTTAACATCAATGTTGGAAGAGCCATCGAGGGGATCGGTTAAAATCACATATTTGGCATTGCGTCCACGTTCTGTATCGAAAGCAACAAAATTTTCTTCTTCTTCGGAGGCAAAACCAGCGACTTCTTCACGGCTGATTAAGGCTTGTTTCATGGTGTTATGTGCGAACAGATCCAATTTCATTTGGGTTTCGCCCTGCACATTTTCAGCCCCTGATGTACCAATAATGTTATTTGTTAACCCTGCTTTATTGATATCTCGATGGATCACTTTTGCGACCAATCGAATGGAGGATAAAATCCCACTAAGTTCCCCTTTTGCATTTGGATATTCTGCTTGTTTTTCAACAATAAATTGCCCCAACGTTTTCATATGTTAATCCTTGTTATTAATAAATTTACTCATTTGATGAGTTGATTTATTATAGCAACCTTAGGTTTATCATAGAAAAGTCAAATGTTAACAATGTGATCTTCGACACATTTTTTATGATAATAGATGACATAGAGATAAAAAAATGACAGTAAAGCATATCCACATCTTAGGTATTTGTGGCACGTTTATGGGCGGTGTCGCCATGATTGCGAAACAACTTGGTTATAAAGTGACAGGCTCCGATACCCAGGTTTATCCGCCAATGAGCACATTTTTGATGGAAAATGGAATTGAGATTATTCCACATTTTGATCCGACACAATTACAGCCAGCGCCGGATATGGTGATCATTGGTAACGCAATGAAACGCGGTAATCCTTGCGTAGAATATGTATTGGAACATCATTTACCCTATACCTCAGGTCCACAATGGTTACATGATCATTTGTTGCGTGATCGTTGGGTATTGGCTGTATCGGGTACCCATGGAAAAACTACAACAACTGGCATGTTAAGTTGGATTTTAGATAAGTGCGGTCTTAAACCTGGTTTTTTAATTGGGGGGATCTCGGGCAATTTTGGTATATCCGCTCGACTTGGGGAAAGTGATTATTTCGTGATTGAAGCCGATGAGTATGATACGGCATTTTTTGATAAACGTTCTAAATTTGTCCATTATAATCCTAAGACCTTGATTATTAATAATATCGGGTTTGATCATGCGGATATTTTTGATGATCTGAAAGCCATTCAGCGCCAATTTCATCATATGATTCGTACGATGCCAGCCAGTGGACGCATTCTTTCGGTGGCGAATGAGCCGAATGTGAAAGCTACCTTAGACATGGGTTGTTGGTCGCAACAACAGTTTTTAGGTCAGGATCAAGACTGGTATGCTGAACGGATCAGCCATGATTGCACGCAATTTGGTGTTTTCTACCAAGGCGAGAAAATGGCAGAGGTGCATTGGAATGTCGTCGGTCAACATAATATGCACAATGCATTAATGGCGATTGCTGCGGCACATCATGTCGGGATTTCAATTGCTGAGGCATGTCAGGCACTTGCCACGTTTATTAGCCCGAAACGCCGTTTAGAAGTGAAAGGGCAAGTTAATGGCATTACGGTTTATGATGATTTTGCTCATCATCCGACAGAAATTCTGGCAACATTGACCGCTCTTCGCGACAAAGTTGGAGGGGGCGTGCGTATATTGGCAGTACTTGAGCCACGTTCAAATACTATGAAAATGGGCGTGCATAAAGACGAGATTGCGCCCGCTTTAGGTAGAGCGGATAACGTATTCTTATTTCAGCCTGAAAATATTGGTTGGGATGTGGTGGATATTGTGAGTCAATGTGTCCAACCGGCAGTTTGGAATATGAATCTTGATAAGTTGGTGGAGATGATTGCTGATGAAGCGAAACCAAGCGATCATATTTTGGTGATGTCAAATGGCAGTTTTGGGGGTATCCATCAAAAACTGTTAGACAAGTTAGCTTTAAAAACAGAATAAAGTACTTGCTTAAATGAAAGTATAAAAGGCAAATGTGAGTTTGCCTTTATTTGTTTGAGAGAGACTTTCATGCTTGTGATTTGGGAGTCTGTTTTTTTTGATAGAAACAAAGCAGAAAAAAGCCGTTAGTATTGAACTAACGGCTTTTCTTGAATCTGGTTGCGGGGGCCGGATTTGAACCGACGACCTTCGGGTTATGAGCCCGACGAGCTACCAAGCTGCTCCACCCCGCGTCTGTGGAGGTGCAATATACGCGCTTAAAAAATTATTGCAACAAAAAAATTAAATAAAGAGTTTCGTTTGTTATAAAAATAAACGATATGTGTGTTTTTTATTCTTATTTATCGTTTGGTACTGTAATTTGCGTTCAGTCAGAGAGAAGAAAAAGCACTGCGCTAGGCTATATTTTTAGCCAGTTTTCTGATAGCGTATGCAACTTTAATGCCTCATTATTATTTGGGAAAGAATATGCTATTTCAGACAAAAAATTTAGTCAAACTTACCACACTTTGTTCGGCAGCATTGTTGGTTGCTTGTAGCTCGCAGCCTAGAGGAAGTGCAGGAAACAATCAGGCTGATCCGCAAAAATTTGGTGCAAAATACGAGGGGCGTCAATATCAACACTCAGTTTTTACTCCGGTCGCGAAAGTAGAAAATCAAAGTGCGGTGATTAATCAAGGTGATTTTTTGACCCAATTATCGCATGTGCGTAGCTATTCGAATAAGCTCGCCAATCAATTCGATCACAGCTATGTCAAAGTGACCAATTGGATCTTAGCGGGTGGTAATATGCATGATTTAGCACAATTTGGTATTCAGCCGCAATTAATGAAAGGTTTTGATGGGTATCAAAATGTTTTAATGACGGGGTATTATTCTCCGGTTATTCATGCTCGCCGTAGTCAACAAGGGAAGTATAATCAACCTATTTACGCGTTGCCTAAACAAAAACGTGTAACCCGAGCCCAAGTGTATGCAGGTGCTTTAGCACGAAAAGGGTTGGAGCTGGCTTACAGTGATTCTATGTTAGATAACTTTTTATTAGGCGTTCAAGGAAGTGGCTATGTGGATTTTGGGGACGGTAAGCTAAATTATTTTGCTTATGCTGGACAAAATGGTTTTCCTTATACCAGTGTCGGACGTTTATTAGTAGAAGATGGCGAAATTACCAAAGAGAAAATGTCGATTCAAGCGATTCGTGATTGGGCAAAAGCGAATCCTTCTCGCTTACAAGCCTTATTAGAACGCAATGAATCTTATGTTTATTTTAAAAATGATCCTTACGGTAAAGTCAAAGGTGCAGCCGGTGTGCCTTTAGTACCGATGGCGTCACTTGCAGCAGATCGAAATGTTGTGCCTTTAGGGAGTTTGCTTTTGGTGGAAGTGCCTCAAATGGATAAACACGGTAATTGGACAGGTGAGCATCAAATGCATTTGATGGTCGCGCTTGATGTGGGTGGGGCAGTGAAAGGGCATCACTTTGATTTATATCGTGGGATTGGCGATGACGCGGGTCATATTGCAGGATTATCAAAACATTATGGACGTGTGTGGGTATTACAATAATGGAGAGAGTGGATAATTATGAACAACGTTTTGGTGGGATCGCACGTTTATACAGTACTGAAGGGCTTACTCGTTTAAAACAGTCTCATGTGTGCGTCATCGGTATTGGTGGCGTCGGTTCATGGTGTGTGGAGGCATTAGCGCGCTCAGGTATGGGTAAATTGACGTTAATTGATATGGATGATATTTGCGTGACCAACATTAACCGCCAAATCCATGCGCTTTCTGGCAACATTGGGCAATTAAAGACAGAAGTGATGAAAGCGCGGGTTGCGTTAATTAATCCTGAATGTGAAGTAGCGATTGTTGATGATTTTATTTCCAGCGAAAACTTAGCGGATTATTTATCGAAAGGCTATGATTATGTCATTGATGCTATCGATCATGTCAAAACGAAAGCCGCACTTATTGCTTATTGTAAACGTCATAAAATTAACATGATTACTGTTGGTGGAGCAGGAGGTCAAACCGATCCGACTCAGATCCAAATTACCGATTTAAGTAGGACGATTCAAGATCCGCTCTTAGCAAAAGTACGTTCCTTATTACGTAAGGAATACCATTTTAGCCAAAATCCAAAACGAAAATTTGGTATTGATTGTGTGTTTTCCACACAACCCTTAATTTTTCCCAACGTGGATGGCAATTGTGAAGTATCAGCAAATATGAACTGTGCCAATGGCTTTGGTGCTGCCACTATGGTGACTGCAACTTTTGGATTCTTTGCGGTTTCTCGTGTTATTAATAAACTGTTACGTTAAGCAGAAAAACCGAAATAGGTGAATGATGTTTCACCTTTTTTTATTTCAACTTATTTTTTAGTTAAAAAAAAGATGGCAATTATCATGAAAAAAGAGTAGGCTAATCCGAAATTTTTGTTGTCAATCTTAAAAAAGAAGGAAAAAAAATGGCACGTTTCATTAAGACATTGAAAAAGACCGCATTAGCGGCAAGTATTGCTTCTTTAGCAACTGTGGCAAATGCGACGATTGTGACTTCGATTAAACCATTAGGTTTTATTGCTTCATCGATTGCTGATGGGGTAACAGACACTGAAGTATTAGTTCCTGCGGGTGCTTCACCACATGATTACAGCTTAAAACCCTCAGATATACAAAAATTACAGGGGGCGGAATTAATCCTGTGGGTCGGGAAAGACATTGATGCTTTCCTTGATAAAACATTACGTCCAATGCCTTTTAAAAAGGTGTTAAGTATTGCTGATTTTGCGGAAATTGGTGGTTTGCTTGAAGGTGAAGCACATGATCATAAACATGAGCATGATCACAAACACGACCATGCTCACAAACACGACCACGCTCATAAACACGACCATGCTCACAAACATGAGCATAAACATGACCACGCACATGGACACGATCATGATCACAGTACTAACTGGCATGTGTGGTATTCGCCAGAGATTAGCAAAATTGTCGCGACACGCTTAGCAACACGTTTAACGGAAGCTTATCCAGAGAAAAAAGAGAAAATTGCGCAAAATTTGGCAGAATTTAACCGCACTTTAGCTGAACAAAGCGAGAAAATTAAACAGCAACTCGCACCAGTTAAAGAAAAAGGGTTTTATGTTTTCCATGATGCGTATAGTTATTTCAATAATGCTTATGGCTTAAAACAAACCGGTTATTTCACAATTAATCCGTTGGTGGCGCCGGGAGCTAAGACGTTAGCGAAAATTAAGCAGGAAATTAAAGAGCATAAAGTGAATTGCTTATTTGCGGAGCCACAATTCACACCAAAAGTAATTGAAAGTTTAAGTAAAGGTACTGGTGTACATGTAGGTCGTTTAGATCCGATGGGCGATGCGGTCAAGTTAGGCGTTAATTCTTATGCCAACTTCTTACAATATACAGCGGACAGCTACTTTGCTTGCTTAAGCAAGTAAAAAGTGTGGTCATTTTTAGCAAAAATAAAGGGCTTCTGTTTGGAAGCCCTTTGTGTATTGCAAGTTAGTCTTTTTTATGAGTGTATTCTTTATACATCGCTTCAATTTGTGCTTTATAGCGTTCCAAAATCACTTTACGACGGAGTTTCAATGTCGGAGTAATTTCTTCCATTTTTGTGGTAAATGCCTGAGGTAATAAAGTGAATTTTTTAATTTGCTCAAAGCTAGGTAATTCTTTTTGTAAATCATTAATACGCTGTTCAAACATTTGAAGAATATCAGAATGTTTAATGAGCTCTAAACGATCGTGATATTTTATATTTAATTGTTTGGCGTATTCTTCAAGACTATTAAAGCAAGGTACAATAAGCGCTGAGACATATTTTTTGGCATCCGCAATGACTGCAATTTGTTCAATAAATTTATCTTTACCCACTTTGGTTTCAATATATTGTGGAGCAATATATTTTCCATTGGAGGTTTTCATTAACTCTTTGATACGATCTGTAATATATAAATTACCTTGTGGATCAAATTCCCCAGCATCACCAGTTTTTAAGAATCCGTCTTCTGTAAAACTGTCAGCCGTTTCTTGTGGTTTTTTATAATAACCACGCATGACCATCCCGCCACGCACTAAGATTTCATTATTTTCCCCAATTTTGACTTCTGCACCAGGCATCAATGTACCAATAGAATTTGGTTCAAAATGCCCTTCTTCCCAGCAAGATACGGTAGCCGTGGTTTCTGTCATACCGTAGCCGAGCTTGACATTAATACCAATACTGTGGAAAAACAGTCCAATGTTAGGCTCTAATTTTGCACCGCCACAAGGCATCATGCGGATGCGACCACCGAGTAATTGACGTAATTTAGATAACACTAACTTATCGGCTAGCGCATATTGTTGCCGTAGTACAAAAGGGATAGGTTTTTTTTGTGAAATAAACTGAAAACATTTTTGTCCAACTACAATTGCCCAATTGAAGATCATACGACGAAAGAGTGGTGCTTTTTGTACTTTATCCCAAACGGCGGTGTAAATTTTTTCATAAAAACGTGGTACGGCACACATCAGAGTTGGGCGAATTTCGCTAAGGGCTTCACGTACTCTGTTGGTATCTTCAAGATAACAATTGACTGCACCACGGTGTAAAACATAAGCAACCCAGGCTCGTTCAAAGATATGGGATAACGGTAAGAAAGAAAGCGAGCTATCATATTGGCTGACATTGAGTGTAGTAAATGCTTCGTCATGCGCTTTTAATTGGTGAGCAAGATTAGCGTAATCCAACATCACGCCCTTCGGTTCCCCCGTCGTGCCCGAGGTATAGATTAAAGTAAATAAGTCTGTCAGTTGTTTTTGTTCAAGACGCTCTTGCAGAACTGTTTGTTGGAGTGGGCTTCCCTCGAGCAAAAAAGTTTGCCAATCACAAGCTTTAGGATGATTTTTTAAGTCCAAATTGTCTTTCATGGTGACAATTTTTTGTATTTGTGGACAAGCATCGATGATTTCTAGCGTACAGTTGTACTCTTCTTGATCACCAACAAAGAGGATTTTGACATCTGCGTTGTTAAGGATATATTCGACTTGTTTGGCGGCACTTGTCGCATAGATTGGCACAACAACAGCGCGTACTTGCATTGTCCCTATGTCAGCGATAGTCCAACGTGGCATATTATGTGCAAAAATGGCAATTTTATCTTGTACCCCAATATGATTGGCTAAGAGCGCATAAGAAAAGGTGTCGAGATCCTGTTGAAATTGGTGCCAAGAGATATTTTCCCAACCTGAAGGCGTGTGGTAACGTAGGGCAGTTTCATTTAATAAGAGCTTGGCTTGTTCGCGGATGCGATTAACAAAGTGTAAGTTCAAATTAGTCATGGTGTCCTTAATTAATTAGAATGGAATTTAACCGCTTTAGCTTACACTTGTTAGCTAAAATAAACTAGTTATTTTTCTCGAAATTTAATTAAAAATACCGAAAATGGCAGTGACATGAAACGGTATATTAAGTTGATATGTGAGTTGACGAAAAATTTAAGCTTTTGCATTTTTGTAAAGCATGGTATAGGATGAAGAGGAGTTCTTATGTTGAGGACTTATTTGATGCTATAGAAAAAATAGGAGCTTACAATGAAAAAAATCATTGCTATTTTCTTATCTGCGACATTTGCTTTCGCTTTAACTGCTTGTGAAACCACGAAAGGTGTCGGTAAAGATATTCAAAACGCGGGTGAAAAATTAGAGCAGGCTGTAAGTAAATAGTGCCTAGCCGTGTAGGCTGAAACGATCACAAGCTAAATGTTCAAAAATCGCATTTAGTGTGATAATAACGATTAAAAAAGCTGGGTTTTCTTATAAAATCCAGCTTTTCGTTTTTGTTGACAGCAAAAAAGAAGCCCCTTGTTCTGACAAGAGGCTTCGTGTTTATTTAGGTTAGTAATTAACCTTTGTAGTTATAAACGTGTGCGACTAAGTCTAATACTTTGTTTGAGTAGCCGGTTTCGTTATCATACCAAGAAACTAATTTCACGAATGTATCGGTTAATGCAATACCTGCTGCTGCATCAAATACAGATGTTAATGCACAACCATTGAAGTCTGTAGAAACAACAGCATCTTCAGTGTAACCTAACACACCTTTCATTTCGTTTTCAGATGCGCGTTTGATTTCTGCACAGATTTCAGCATAAGTTGCTGGTTTTTCTAAGTTAACAGTTAAGTCAACAACAGATACGTTTGGTGTAGGAACACGGAACGCCATACCCGTTAATTTACCATTTAATGCTGGGATAACTTTACCTACTGCTTTCGCTGCACCTGTTGATGATGGGATGATGTTTTGTGCCGCACCACGACCACCACGCCAGTCTTTTGCAGATGGACCATCAACAGTTTTTTGCGTTGCAGTCGTTGCGTGAACTGTTGTCATTAAACCGTCTTTAATACCAAATTTGTCGTTGATCACTTTCGCTAATGGTGCTAAGCAGTTTGTTGTACAAGAGGCGTTAGACACGATATCTTGACCTGCATAAGTGTCAAAGTTTACACCGCTGACAAACATTGGAGTAGCATCTTTAGATGGACCAGTTAATACGACTTTTTTCGCACCGGCAGTGATGTGTTTACGTGCAGTTGCATCATCTAAGAATAAACCAGTCGCTTCAACGGCAATTTCCACACCGATTTCGTTCCATTTTAAGTTAGCTGGATCACGCTCAGCAGTGACACGGATAGTTTTACCATTTACCACTAAGTTGCCATCTTTTACTTCAACAGTACCATCGAAACGACCATGAGTTGAATCGTATTTAAGCATATAAGCCATATATTCAACATCGATTAAGTCGTTGATACCGACTACTTCGATGTCATCACGATGTTGTGCAGCACGAAATACGATACGACCGATACGGCCAAAGCCGTTGATACCAATTTTAATTGCCATAAGATTTTCACCTATATTTAAAGTTAAACAAAACGGTTACAGAGAACAAAAATGGTGTGTTTCATTTTTGTTTTTGTCGCGGAGGATTATAGCACGGTTTTTTTTTAGTTGTGAAACCACACGATGGGGAAAACAATAGCAGATAAACTTTTTGTGATCTATGTCAAAATAATAAAATGTCGGGCTTGTTTAATCTTTTTCTATTTTTTAAAACAGAAGATGAGCTCGTTTTTTATGAGGAAATGACATGAAAAAAAGAGAAGATATGACGGAAATGCAAGTGCATGTTTGTTTAAATCAAGGTACGGAATATCCGTTTACGGGGAAATTATTAGATCAACAAAAGAAAGGATTGTACCGTTGTGTAGTGTGCCATTCACCGTTATTTGTGTCTGATACAAAATTTGATGCAGGCTGTGGGTGGCCTAGCTTTTTTCAAGCGATTTCACCTGAAGCAATACGTTATTTAGATGACTACACATTATCACGCCCTCGCACTGAAATTCGTTGTGGTCAATGTGATGCTCATTTGGGACATGTGTTTGAAGACGGTCCCCCGCCGACAGGATTACGTTATTGTGTTAATTCAGTGTCCATGGCATTTGAAGATAGCGAAACGGGCGAGCTCATTGAAGGCTAAATTTTTTTAAAATCTACCGCACTTTTTTATTTTTAGCTGATTTTCCGTGGATTTATCGGCATAATAGTCATTATCATTCATTATAAAGGAAGACGTTATGGCACAAGGTAATTTATATATTCTTTCGGCACCCAGTGGTGCGGGGAAATCATCATTAATTTCTGCATTATTAAATCAGCAACAAGACAATAAAATGATGGTTTCTGTTTCACATACAACAAGACAACCTCGTCCCGGTGAGCAAGAGGGAGTGCATTATTATTTTGTATCAGTTGAAGCCTTTGAATCATTGATTGAGCAAGATTTATTTCTTGAGTATGCCAAGGTTTTTGGCGGAAATTATTACGGCACTTCATTACCTGCTATCGAAGAAAATTTAGCCAAAGATATTGATGTTTTTTTAGATATTGATTGGCAGGGTGCGCAGCAAATTCGTCAAAAAGTGCCGAATGTCAAAAGTATTTTTATTTTACCCCCGTCTTTAGCTGAATTAGAACGTCGTTTAATTGGACGTGGGCAAGACAGTACGGAAGTGATTGCCGCACGTATGTCGAAAGCAATCGATGAAATTTCTCATTATAATGAATACGATTATGTGATTGTAAATGATGTCTTTGAACAAGCATTAGCTGATTTTCAAGCGATTCTACGTGCTGAACGTTTAACGTTAGCGCATCAGCAAAAACAAAATCAGGCGTTGATTGAACAATTGCTAGCAAAATAGACCTCACTTTAGTATCATATGACCCCTTTTTAACATTTTTTTGACTAATAAGAGATGGAGTAATATATGGCTCGTGTCACAGTACAAGGTGCGGTAGAAAAAATTGGTAACCGTTTTGATTTAATTTTAACCGCAGCACGTCGCGCAAGACAATTACAGTTACATATTCGTGAACCTCTAGTACCAGAAGATAACGATAAACCAACCGTGATTGCCCTACGTGAAATTGAGAAAGGGTTGATTAATAACGAGATTATGAATGCCCAAGAGCGTTATGATGCGTTGGAAAAAGAAAACTCGGAATTACACGCTGTTTCTTTATTATCTAATCAGTAAAAGTGCGGTCATTTTGCACAACGTTTTCAGAAAATCACATTGAACTAAGTTAGGTGTCCCTTGTATCTTTTTGAAAGTCTAAATCGCATTATTGAGGCGTATTTACCGCCAGAACAGATCGAACTTGTTAAACGTGCGTATATTATTGCTCGTGATGCGCATGAGGGGCAATCGCGTTCTAGTGGTGAACCTTATATCACTCATCCTGTCGCAGTTGCATCGATTATTGCTGAAATGCGTTTAGATCATGAAGCTGTGATGGCGGCATTATTGCATGATGTGATTGAAGACACCCCTTATACAGAAGAGCAATTGAAAACAGAGTTTGGTGCCAGTGTGGCAGAAATTGTAGAAGGCGTATCAAAACTCGATAAGTTGAAATTCCGGACACGTAAAGAGGCGGCAGCTGAAAACTTTCGCAAAATGATTTTAGCCATGACACGAGATATTCGTGTGGTGTTAATTAAGCTTGCTGATAGAACGCACAATATGCGTACACTCGGCTCGCTACGTCCAGATAAACGTCGCCGTATTGCAAAAGAAACGCTTGAAATTTATAGTCCTTTGGCTCATCGTTTAGGTATTGAACATATCAAAAACGAGTTGGAAGACTTAGGCTTTGAAGCTATGCACCCACAACGTTATGCGGTGTTGCAAAAAGTGATTCAGGTGGCGCGTGGTAATCGTAAAGACATGATTCAGCGTATTACCAATGAAATTAAAGGACGATTAGAAGATGTGGGTATTAAAGCTCGTGTTTTTGGACGGGAAAAACATCTTTATGCCATTTATCAAAAAATGAAACTGAAAGATCAACAGTTTCATTCTATTATGGATATCTATGCATTCCGTGCTGTCGTTAAAGATATTGATACTTGCTATCGTGTGCTTGGGCAAATGCATGGGTTATATAAACCTCGTCCTGATCGTGTTAAAGATTACATCGCGGTGCCAAAAGCAAATGGCTACCAGTCATTACATACCTCAATGATCGGTCCACATGGTGTTCCCGTTGAAGTACAAATTCGTACTGAAGAAATGGATCAAATGGCGGAAATGGGGGTGGCAGCTCATTGGGCATATAAAGAAGGTGGCAAAAATGACAGCACGACAGTACAAATTCGAGCTCAACGTTGGTTACAAAGCTTAATTGAATTGCAACAAAGTGTGGGAAATTCTTTTGAGTTTATCGAGAGTGTCAAATCTGAATTTTTCCCAAAAGAGATTTATGTTTTCACACCGAAAGGGCGTATTGTGGAATTGCCAGTTGGTGCAACGCCTGTCGATTTTGCTTATGCGGTACACACGGATATCGGTCATAGCTGTATTGCGGCTAATGTTGATCGTAAATCTTACCCTTTATCACAAGCCTTAACTTCAGGACAAACGGTTGACATCATTACTTTACCAAATTCTCAACCGAGCGCGGGATGGTTAAATTTTGTGGTGACAGCGAAAGCACGAACCAATATTCGTAATTTCCTTAAAAATTTACGTGGCGGTGAGGCGATAACATTAGGTAAACGTCAGTTGACACGTGCGTTGGCACCGACGAAGTTAGAAGATCTTGATAAAAATAGAGTACAAAATTTATTAACTGAGCTGAAATTAGCCACATTCGATGATTTATTAATGGAAATTGGTCTAGGTAATCAAATGAGTGCGGTAATCGCTTATCGCTTGCTAGGAGAAGCTATTGAAATTGATACGGATGGTGATCTTACAAACAATAAAGCGAATTTTGAAATTAAAAGTGCTGGTGGATTACTTACCACCTTTGCCCAATGTTGTCACCCAATTCCAGGCGATCCTATTGTTGCTTATACGAGCTCCGGCAAGGGCTTAGTGATTCATCATGAAGCTTGCGCGAATTTAAAACATCGTAAAGACAATCCTGAACACTATATGCCAGTGGAATGGGAGCAAAGCGATAATATGATCGATTTTGAAGCGGAATTGCGTATTGAACTTATCAATCAGCAAGGCGCTTTACCAAATTTAACGACACTGATTTCGTCTTTAGGCAGTAATATTCAAAGTATTTGGACGGAAGAACAAGAAGGGCGTTTATATCAAATCGTCGTGTTGTTGACCGTAAAAGACACTAAGCATTTAGCGAATATTATTCGTAAAATCAAAGCAATTCCGGGTTTTGTTAATATTGAACGTAATATCAATCAATGACCATACAATTCCTCGATGCAGTCCCTTTAACGACACTTTCTGGTGTTGGGGCTGCCATTTCTGACAAGCTTGGGCGGATTGGTATTCACAATCTCCAAGATTTGTTATTTCATTTACCGATTCGTTATGAAGATCGTACTCGAATTACGCCAATGCATGATCTTCGTCCTGATGCTTATGCTACCATTGAGGGGCTTGTACAAACGTGTGAAGTGCAGTTTGGTAAACGCCCAATTTTAAATGTTTCTCTTTCGGATGGCACATCAAAAATTATGCTACGTTTTTTTAACTTCAATGCAGGCATGAAAAATAGTCTTCAACCGGGTGCAAGAGTAAAAGCCTTTGGTGAGGTTAAACGTGGGCGTTTCATGGCAGAAATTCATCACCCGGAATATCAAATTATTCGCGATAATGCCCCTTTAATTTTAGAAGAAACCTTGACGCCAATTTATTCTACAACAGAGGGATTAAAACAAAATTCATTACGTAAGCTGACTGATCAAGCTTTGGCTATGCTTGAGAATATCCAAATTGCAGAAATCTTACCTAATGAATTTAATCCGCATCCTTTTAGCTTAAAAGAGGCGATTCGTTTTTTGCATCGCCCACCGCCTGATGTATCCTTAGAAGCCTTAGAAAAAGGAACCCACCCCGCTCAGCAACGCCTGATTTTTGAGGAATTATTGGCGCATAATTTGGCGATGCAAAAAGTGCGGATCAGTACACAGCAATTTTCCGCTTACCCTTTATCTTATCAGACTGATTTAAAACAGCGTTTTTTGGCACAATTACCTTTTACACCAACAGATGCACAAGTTCGTGTTACCCAAGAGATAGAGCAAGATCTTACTCATCCTTTCCCGATGATGCGTTTAGTTCAAGGTGATGTTGGCTCAGGTAAAACCTTAGTGGCTGCGTTAGCTACCTTGCTTGCAATAGATAATGGCAAACAAGTCGCGCTCATGGCACCTACCGAAATTTTAGCGGAACAACATGCTACAAATTTTCGCCGTTGGTTAGCTCCCTTAGGCATTGAAGTGGGTTGGCTTGCTGGTAAAGTCAAAGGAAAGGCGCGTCAAACAGAACTGGAAAAGATTCGAACGGGGCAAGTACAAATGGTCGTGGGAACCCATGCCTTATTTCAAGACGAGGTGGAATTTTCAGATTTGGCATTGGTGATCGTTGATGAACAGCATCGGTTTGGTGTGCATCAGCGTTTAATGCTACGAGAAAAAGGTAAACAGGCTGATCATTATCCGCACCAACTCATTATGACGGCGACACCGATTCCTCGCACTTTAGCCATGACGGTGTATGCGGATTTAGATACCTCGATTATTGATGAACTACCGTCAGGACGAACACCGATTACGACCGTGGCAATTTCTGAAGAAAGACGAGCTGAAGTCATTGCTAGAGTGAATCATGCCTGTGTGAATGAAAAACGTCAGGCATATTGGGTCTGTACATTGATTGATGAATCAGAAGTACTAGAGGCACAAGCGGCTGAGGCTATTGCTGAAGATCTTCGTAAAATTCTACCGCACTTACGCATTGGCTTAGTGCATGGTCGTATGAAACCGGCTGAAAAACAAGACATCATGCAAGCATTTAAACAGGCAGAAATTGATTTGTTAGTCGCAACAACGGTGATTGAGGTCGGTGTTGATGTGCCGAATGCCAGCTTAATGATCATTGAAAATGCAGAACGTTTAGGTTTATCACAATTACATCAGTTACGCGGTCGAGTAGGGCGAGGGACAACCGCTTCTTTTTGTGTACTGATGTATAAGCCCCCACTAGGAAAAATTTCCCAGAAACGTTTACAAGTCCTCAGAGATACGCAAGATGGTTTTGTTATTTCGGAAAAAGATTTAGAAATCAGAGGGCCTGGCGAAGTGCTTGGTACAAAACAAACCGGGGTGGCCGAATTTAAGGTGGCAAATTTAATGCGCGATCGCAAAATGATTCCTACGGTGCAGTATTATGCGCGTCGTTTGATTGTTGAGCAACCAGAAGTAGCCACCAAATTAATCCAACGTTGGATTAATCAACGGGAGATTTATACGAATGTCTGATTATTCCCAATTGTTACAAAATGCCGCTTGGCAGCCTTCAACGGATATGCAATTACTTCCGTCGATTTTTTCTTGGCTAGAGCTATCCACATCTTTAACTACACAGCTAAAACAAGCTTTTGGCGAAGTGAATGTATGTGTCTTGGCCGAGTCATGGATAACGACGCTTAACGAGAATGAACGTCAATTTTTTCCAAAACAAGCATGTCCGTGTTGGTGTCGAGAAGTGATCTTAAAAAGCCAAGATATACCATTAATTTTTGCGCGTACTTTAATTCCGGCTTCTTTATTGACGCAGCATAGAGAATTACAACAATTGGGCAATCGTGCGTTAGGTGAGTGGCTGTTTATGCAATCTGATCGTATAAGGCAAAAATTAGAATTAACGCATGATAAAAACACAGCACTTTATGCCCGCCGTGCCTTAATGAGTATTGGCGCTGAGAATATGATGGTTGCTGAATTATTTCTAACACCACAAATTTTTACGAGAATAGTCAAATGAATAGCCCTTATCAACCTACTATCCTATTTTTTGATTCCGGTATGGGCGGCTTTAGTGTTTATAAAGAAACAAAGCAACTTTTACCCGATTGTCACTATCTTTATTGTTTCGATAATGCGTTTTTTCCTTATTCGGAAAAAAGTGAAGAGGAAATTATTCAGCGTACGCTCAAAATTTGTCAAAAAATTGACCGCACTTTCCCTTTAGACTTAATTGTGATTGCGTGTAATACGGCAAGCACGGTGGTATTACCCGCACTAAGAGCGCATTTTGCAATTCCTGTCGTGGGAACTGTGCCTGCAATTAAACCCGCAGCAGAATGTTCAGAAACAAAACATATTGGCTTATTAGCTACAAAAGGTACCGTGAAAAGAGCCTATGTCGCGGATTTAATTGCACAGTATGCTCGCGATTGCACAGTTGATAAATTGGGCAGTACAAAATTAGTCGAAATTGCTGAACAAAAGTTACATGGCAAAGCGGTTGATTTGCATGCTTTAAAGCAAGAGCTAGCGCCTTGGCAGTCAATTCAGGAGCTTGATACCGTCGTATTAGGTTGTACGCACTTTCCTTTAATTAAAGAAGAAATTAAATGGTGTTTACCACAAGTGCGTTTTTTTGTTGATTCTGGTAAAGCGATTGCTTTACGGGTTAAAACGTTATTGTCTAAGATAGACATTCAGTCTAAAACTAACGAGAAAAATCTTATTTTTTGTACTCAATTTTTTGAGGATGAAGCACAGTTTCAAAAGGTTATCCATTTTTGGGGATTTGAACAACTCATCAATTTGAACATGAAAGCCTGAAAAGAATACGATTTTTTTATAAATTACGAGCATAACGTTTAAAAAAATAGCGCAAAATAAAAAATTTAATTTTTTTTGTAAAAAGGGGTTGCAAAGGGTTTTAAAATGCC
>ENA-UOTW01000032-UOTW01000032.1-synthetic-metagenome-genome-assembly--contig:-NODE-32-length-52009-cov-2.876237_pt1 | contig 52009 bp, 34 predicted proteins | sample MGYA00238141_ERZ746978 | MGnify/ENA primary metagenome ERZ746978 (study PRJEB28755, sample SAMN02352454) | synthetic metagenome | study: EMG produced TPA metagenomics assembly of the Artificial... | reverse complement strand
AATCCATGATATCATGAACTCTTTTTTTACTGTCTACCGTAAGGGGATAATACCAGGAGCGGGCCTCTTTTTTGTTGAATAGGAGTTAGTGTGTGGGATAACCAAGAGTATCTGAAATGCTAGGAGGCTACTTCTTGTGCCGTTAAACATATGAAAAAGGCGCCAAGTCCAAATGCTGTGGCGCCTTTAACTCAGGGAAGCTGTAATACAATCGTATTACGAATTACGCTAGTTACAATTTCCCCTTTACGATATACATCCATAAATCTTCAAAGATTTTCGCCTTAACTAAAGCGTTGATAATCACTAAGCTAACCGGTCCAATAATCAAACCTAGCACACCGAACAATTCTAATCCCGCAAATAGGGCTACCAGTGTGAGTAAGGGGTCTAGTCCTACACTTTCAGCAACAATCTTTGGCTCGATAATCTGACGGAAGATCACAACGATGCCATACAAGACAGAAAGACCTACTACAAGACCGTATTGCCCCTTAAAGAACAAGAAAATGATCCAAGGTACAAAGACTGTACCTGTGCCCAAATATGGTAGCAAATCGACCAGACCGGTTAATAACCCTATCGTAATCGCATACTCCACACGCAAAAGCAAAAGACCAATAATCACAATAGCTGCGGTAATTGAAATAAGAGTAAGCTGCGCTTTTAAAAACCCTACCAATGCAGAACGCAAGTCTAAGACGATTTGATCCATTCGATGATTAACACCAGTGGGTAAAATTTTGTGCATGCGTGATTTCCACAGGTAAAAATCCTTACTCAAGAAAAATGCACCTAACAAGGAGATGACAAATACCGTACCTAAGCTTGGCAGTGACAAAAGGAAGGCATTGATGCCAGATAAAGCTCCCACGATAATAGTTTGAAAGCTATTGCTAATCGTGTGCAGTGCTTCTTTTACGTTAGAATCAATCGTAGTCTGAGAGTTTAAATCCAGTTGTGTATAGAAAAACTGGAACCGATGATATAAATTAGCGATAAAATCATGCGCTAGAAAATTTTGGATATATCCAGTAAACTCTACGGAAAGTCTAGGGAGTAACTTGACCAAATTTCCGATTTCATTTACGGTCGTATTGATCACCAATGTAATGACCCCAGTGACAATAAGTAGCAAAAGCAGCAAAACTACTGTTACGGACAGCCAACGGGGAAATCGAAGCCGTTCCGTTAAATTAGTGACTGGGCGGTTTACAATAATCGCAATGATTAAAGAGATAATAAATGGGTAAATAAGAGGAGTGATCTTGATGACTGCAAAATACAAGGCCACGATGCAAAGAATCACCCATAAAAAACGAATGCCTTGAAAAAGGCGCGTTAGCCAAGTTTCCGGGGTCAGTGTAGTTCCCTCCTGATCTATCAATTCATTAAACTTTCACTTTTTCTGTCACGTATTATTATGCAGGAAGAGGTACATTTTACGCAAGTTTTAAGACATTTTGAGCCTAAAGTATAACTGTTTGAATTTTTATCATTCACAAAATCGTCAATATCTTTTATAATTGGTGTCGAAATCATGTTTTGTTGTTTTACTCTTTCTTTTCTAGTTTACCCGTTATATATCTTATGTCTTACTTTCCTGCCTTTTACTTTATGCAAAAAGAAAATTCTTTTTTTTCGATTTTTTCGCAAAAGAATAGGGGGAGAAGATTTATCAAGAAAAATAGCATTTAAACCTATACAGAAAAGGAGAGACGCATATGACAGCTACTAAAGGTTTAGAAGGTGTTGTTGCTGCTCAATCGGCAGTCTGTTCAATCATTGATGGCGTGTTGTGCTATAGAGGTATTAATGTTGATGAATTAGCTGAAAACGCTACCTTTGAAGAAGTGGTATATCTACTTTGGCATGGAGCCCTACCGAAGCGCGATCAGCTGGAAGCCTTCCAGAAGGAATTAGGAGCAAACGCCCAAATCCCTCAAGAGCTTATTGAAAGCATTCGTAATTTTCCCGAAGGCGTTCACTCTATGGCGGCATTGCGCACAGCTGTCTCTTCGCTAGCGCTCTACGACAAAGAGGCACAGGAAATGTCAAAGGAAGCAAATTATCGCAAGTCGATCCGACTAACCGCTCAGACGCCCACTATCGTTGCGGCCTATGACCGTCTTCGTAAGGGATTGGAACCAATTGCACCTAGAGAGGAGTACTCAATTGCTAAAAATTTCCTGTACATGCTAAGCGGAGAAGAACCATCTGATACGGCAGTAAAAGCATTTGATACAGCATTAATTTTACATGCCGACCATGAATTTAATGCTTCTACATTTTCAGCACGCGTGACAGTTGCTACTCTAACAGACATTTATTCTGGTGTGGTATCAGCAATTGGAACCTTGAAAGGCCCATTACATGGAGGAGCTAATGAAGCTGTTGCCACGATGTTAGAAAAAATCGGATCTGTAGACAGAGTCGTTCCTTATATTCGTCAGGCTTTGGACAATAAGGAAAAAATCATGGGCTTTGGTCATCGTGTTTATAAAGATGGCGATCCGCGTGCAAAGTGGTTGCGTCATATGTCTAAAGAATTAACTGAACAACAAGGCAAAACAGAATTGTACGAAATGTCAGTGAAGATTGAAGAGATGGTTACAGGTGAAAAAGGATTAAAGCCTAACGTAGACTTCTATTCTGCTTCGGTTTACGTGTCACTTGGTTTAGCTATTGACTTATTTACTCCTATTTTTGCGATCAGCCGTATGTCTGGCTGGACGGCTCACATCATGGAGCAATATGAAAACAATCGCTTAATTCGCCCGCGTGCAGACTATATTGGGCCAGTAAATCAACATTTTAAACCGATTGATCAAAGATAGTTCACTTGCAATGAAAATTCTGGAACTGCCAATCGTGTGAGATTTGGTGGTTCTAGGCATGTCCTTTGGCAGGATTTTCATGTATTATAAAAAGAGATCAGATTATAAAAACATGGAGGGGTTCCTTTGTTTAAAAATCTTTCTGCACCAACACATGGAGAAAAAATCACCGTAGATAATGGCAAAATGGTTGTACCTAACAATCCAATCATTCCTTTTATTGAAGGGGATGGAACTGGACCTGATATTTGGAATGCATCTGTTCGCGTTTTAGATGCAGTCGTAGAAAAAGCATATAAAGGCGAGAAAAAAATCGCGTGGTTTGAAGTATTTGCTGGTGAAAAAGCATTTAATCAATATGGTGAGTGGCTGCCTGAAGATACATTAACAGCAATTCGTGAATATCTGATCGCAATTAAAGGACCTTTAACAACTCCAGTTGGAGGTGGAATTCGATCTATCAACGTGGCATTGCGTCAAGAGCTTGATCTGTATGCTTGCGTACGCCCTGTTCAATACTTCGATGGAGTACCATCTCCTGTTAAACACCCAGAACTTACTGACATGGTGATCTTCCGTGAAAATACTGAAGACATCTATGCTGGTGTCGAATGGGCTGAGGGGTCCGATGAAGTTAAAAAAGTTATTCAATTCTTACAAAGCGAAATGGGCGTAAAGAAAATTCGCTTCCCAGAATCTTCTGGTATCGGTATTAAGCCTGTTTCCAAAGATGGTACAGAACGTTTAGTTCGCGCTGCAATTGAGTATGCTTTAGAAAACAACCGTAAATCTCTAACCCTTGTTCACAAAGGTAATATTATGAAATTTACCGAAGGCGCATTCAAAAACTGGGGTTATGAAGTTGCTGAAGCGGAATATGGTGATAAAGTATTTACATGGGCACAGTACGACCGTTTAAAAGCGGAAGGAAAAGATGCCGATCAAGCCCAAAAAGAAGCAGAAGCAGCAGGCAAGCTAATCGTAAAAGATGTGATTGCAGACGCTTTTTTGCAACAAATCTTGACTCGTCCAGCAGAATATGATGTAGTAGCTACATTGAATCTAAATGGTGATTACATTTCCGACGCATTGGCTGCACAAGTTGGAGGTATTGGTATCGCCCCTGGTGCCAACATCAACTATTTGACAGGTCATGCTATTTTTGAAGCAACCCATGGTACAGCTCCAAAATATGCTGGTCTTGATAAAGTAAACCCATCTTCTGTAATCCTGTCTGGTGAAATGATGCTTCGTCATTTAGGTTGGAATGAAGCAGCTGATCTGTTGATAGCAGCAATGGAAAAAACAATTTCATCTAAAGAAGTTACGTATGATTTTGCCCGTCTGATGGATGGTGCAAAAGAACTGAAAACATCTGAATTTGCAGATGCCTTAATCAAAAATCTTTAGGAATCGAAAACTTGAGGAGGTCTATTACATGTCTTTTCAACGCAAAAAAATCGCAGTCATCGGTAGTGGTTTCACAGGTGCAACAACAGCTTTTATCCTAGCTCAAAAGGAATTGGGTGATGTTGTTCTTGTTGATATCCCTCAATTAGAGAATCCTACAAAAGGAAAAGCATTAGACATGATGGAATCTTCCCCTGTACTAGGCTTTGATTCAAAAATCACAGGTACTGCTAACTATGCGGATGTCCAAGGTGCTGATATGGTTATCATTACTGCTGGTATCGCTCGTAAACCTGGTATGTCCCGTGATGACTTGGTAAATACCAATGCTGGTATCATGAAATCAGTAGCAGAAAACGTAAAAATCTATGCTCCAAACTCAACTGTTATCATATTGTCTAACCCAGTTGATGCAATGACTTACACATTCTACAAAGCATCTGGTTTCCCTAAAGAGCGTGTTATTGGTCAATCAGGTGTCCTAGATACAGCTCGTTTCCGTACATTCGTTGCTGAAGAATTGAACGTATCTGTAGAAGACGTAACAGGCTTCGTACTAGGTGGACACGGTGATGACATGGTTCCACTTGTTCGTTATTCCTATGCTGGTGGTATTCCACTAGAAACATTAATTCCAAAAGATCGTCTTGATGCAATCGTAGAACGCACCCGTAAAGGTGGCGGTGAAATTGTTAGCCTGTTGGGTAATGGTTCCGCTTACTATGCACCGGCTGCTTCTATCGTTCAAATGGCAGAAGCGATCCTAAAAGACAAAAAACGCATTCTTCCATCAATCGCTTTATTGCAAGGCGAATATGGTTACCAAGATCTATACCTAGGTGTACCAACCCTGCTTGGTAAAGATGGTATCGAAAAAGTCTATGAACTAGAATTGACAGAAGACGAAAAAGCAGCTTTGGAAAAATCCGCTGACGCTGTTCGCAATGTCATGAAAGTTCTTCAATAGAAAAAAGTATGACTAAAAAGGAGAGCCATCGTTGCTCTCCTTTTTGTTTGTAACCGCTATCTATCCCACCACTACGCCATCCATCAATCCTTACAGGAAGAAAACCAAATCTTTACAAGAAAATTACTTGCACCGCTAAATGTCATCTGTCAGACTGAGATTACAAGCCTAGAATACAATGCATAAAGGCAATACTATAGAAGAGATAAGTTGAGAATTACATGTAGGGGGAAGCATAAGTGACGAAGATTTTGGTAGTAGAAGATGAGGTATCTATTTCTAAATTGATTCAATTTAATTTGGAAAAGGCGGGCTATGGGGTAATTACCGCTTTTGACGGCAAACAGGCGTTAACAATGGCGCGTGAAGAGAAGCCAGATTTTATCATCTTAGACCTAATGCTTCCATATATGGATGGTCTAGATGTCTGCAAAACACTTCGTCAGGAACGAATCAATACTCCTATCCTTATCTTGACGGCAAAAGAGGATGAGCTGGATAAAATTTTAGGACTCGAATTGGGAGCAGATGATTATATCACAAAGCCCTTTAGCCCTAGAGAAGTTGTTGCACGAGTCAAAGCTATTTTGCGCCGTTTTAATGCTAAGCCAGAACCAGATCAGGAAAAAGAAGAAGAGCGTCAGTACTCATTTGGAGAAATCGTGATCTATCCAGAAAAATATGAGGTCTTCCTCCGTGATGAGAAGGTGGAGCTAACTCCGAAAGAATTTGAGTTGCTTCAATACCTTGCAAGTAATGTTGGGCGTGTTTTAACACGTGACCAATTGCTTAATGCAGTATGGAATTATGATTTTGTAGGTGATTCTCGAATTGTAGATGTGCATGTCAGCCATTTGCGAGAAAAATTGGAGCAGGACACCAAAAACCCACGTTATATTAAAACGGTGCGTGGTCTCGGCTATAAATTAGAAGGCTAGGTCAGGGAGGGTACAGTGAATCGATTTCGCCTGAAGCTTACCTTTACAATACTAAGCTTAATTTCGCTTGTTCTTATTGTGATCGGGATATTTATTGGGAAAGTTATGGAACGCTCCTATCTACAGATGCAATATGATCTTTTAAGAAAAGAAGCCTTATTTATCTCTGAAACAATCATTGATCCAAAAATATTAACTCAGCAGGAGCGTTTGGAAGCCCAAATTCAGCACTTTACTGAATCTATGGAGGTACGTATTACTGTTGTTGACCCTTTGGGAGTCGTAATGGCTGATACCTCAGGTGTAGACCAAAAGCTGAAAAATCATGCTCATCGGGCAGAGATCGAAGCGGCCCTCAGGGGGCAGGTAGGAATCGCTCATCGGGAAAGTGATACTCTTCATCAGCAGATGATCTATGTGGCTGTGCCACTGAAGGATAATAAAACAGGACAAGTCGTTGGGGCGGTTCGTTCCGCTATGTCCATGCAGACCATTACTCAATCTGTCCATCAGATGTGGTTTAGTTTGGTCATGGGACTTGTAATTACTTTGATTATCGGTAGCATTGTCAGTTCACGCATCTCTCATGGTATTACAAAGCCAATTGAAGAGATTATTCGGGTAGCAAGAAATATTACGCAGCGTCAGTACGAGAGTCGCGTCAAAATTAAGCCTCGCGATGAACTAGGTCAATTAGCAACAGCGATTAATTTTATGGCGTCTAGTTTGGAACAACAGATGTATCAAATATCGGAGAATCAGCAACGCTTAACAGGAGTGCTGGCAACGATGCCTAGTGGCGTGATTTTAATCGCCGAGAATGGGCGAATTGAGCTTATAAATAATGCGGTTGAAAAAATGCTGAACATATCTAGTTCTGAATTAGTAGGGAAATTACATTTTGAAGCAGGTCATAATTATGGCTTTAGTAAGCATATTGATGATGTTATGCGCACGGGGGAACGCAAGCGGGATGAAATTCATATTTTTTATCCAACAGAGCGGATGATCTATGCTGATTTTTCTCCTTATGTGAACTACCGTGGTGAAATTAAAGGTGTTCTGGCAGTGTTAAATGACATTACAGATATCCGCCGATTAGAAAAGATGCGCAGTGATTTCGTTGCGAATGTTTCCCATGAGCTACGCACACCTATTACCTCTATTAAAGGCTTTACGGAAACCTTATTAGACGGAGCACTTAAGGATGAAGAGATTAGCAGGCACTTTTTGCAAATTATTTATGACGAGAGTGAACGTCTTTTTAGATTAATTAGTGATATTTTAGATTTATCTAAAATTGAGCAGAAACGAATAACGCTGACTTACACTGAGGTAGAGATGCACCGGCTCATAGAAGAAACAGCAGTCTTGCTTCGGGAACAACTGCAACGAAAAGAGCTTAAGCTCATTTTGCCTGCCGATCAAGGAATTATGCTACGAGCTGATAAGGATTGCTTGCAGCAGATTTTGCTTAACCTGCTGGCAAATGCGATAGCTTATACACCAGAGGGCGGGAACATCACGATTGAACTAAGACGGGATGAGGATTATCTTTACCTGGATGTGGCAGATACGGGCATAGGGATTCCAGAGGATGATCTTGGACGGATTTTTGAGCGGTTCTATCGTGTTGATAAGGCTCGATCACGAGATTCTGGTGGGACTGGTTTAGGCTTAGCTATTGTGAAGCACATATGTGAGTCTTTACATGGATCAATTACTGTAAGAAGTACGGAGGGTGTTGGCTCTGTGTTTTCGGTTACCTTACCCTTGGACAATCCAATCTCATAGTTGATGGAATGAAATAGAGTGCCAAACCGCCATTAGAGCTGTAGCACTCTATTTTTACTGTAAAGATTTCCTGTGCGAAAAAAGATTTCCTAGGCATTAGTCATCGAGTGAAATAATCACCTCTTGTTCATACTACAAAAGGGAGGTGAAGGATTCTGTGATCAGTCTGATGGCAGGCTTGATGCTGGTTTTACAATTACAAGGAAATGTACCAGTTATTCAAAAAATGAACCAGGATGTCGTCTCAATAGACCGAAAAGCATTTACTCTTCCATTTACACATATTCCTATCCTGGATGTTTCGAAACTGGAAGCGTACATGTCAAGGCTTGAGAGGCAGGTATATCGTTCTCCAATGAATGCTAAATGGGATGAACGTGAGAAAATCATCCCAGAAAAAAATGGTCAACGTTTAAATCGTCAAGCCTTTATGGAATCATTTATTTCTTATTTTTATACCAATCAACAAACTCACTTGCAAATTCCTACGCTTACCGTTTTACCTAAGGTAGATGCTTCATTATTGAAAGACGTTTCACAAAAACAGATTGGTGCTTATGCTACTTACTATAATCCTCGCAATAAGAATCGAGCTAGTAATATTGCCCTCTCTAGCAAATCCATCGACAATGTGGTGTTGTTTCCTGGAGAAACGTTTTCTTTTAATCAAACAGTAGGAGAAAGAACGACAAAAAGGGGATATTTACCTGCTCCAGTAATTGTTCGCGGGGAATTATCGGAAGGAATTGGCGGGGGAATTTGTCAGGTTTCTTCTACTTTATATAATGCTGTGGACAAGTCGGGTTTAAAAATTATACAGCGTTATGCCCATAGCCGTAATGTTGCTTATGTACCTCCAGGCAGAGACGCGACGGTTAGCTGGTATGGTCCCGATTTTCGGTTTCAAAATCGCTATGCATACCCAATCCTGATTCGAGCAAGAGCTTTTAATGGCATGGTGGCTGTTCGGATATTTTCCTTCTCAGATTTAGATTTCGATCCGCGTGAGGTACCTACCGTTCGTAAGCGATTGCCGGAAGAAACTGACCAGCCATTAGACAATGAAAGTAGTAAATCACAGCCAAAATTGCCATTACACTAAGGAAATTTGTACTCTCTTAAAAGGTAGAAATTATAACCAAAGTATAAGAAATAAATGAAAAAAGTTGCAATCAACTATAAATATTTCTATCATTATTACTAGGTTTCTACTAGAGACGATCCACAAGAAAGAGGGAGTGCGATGAAAACATATGGCTAAGCAACACAAAAAAACGACCCTATCTTCGTTTTTACTAAAGTTTATTTTCATTACCATTGGAGCCATTATGATGGCTGTATCACTGGAGCTGTTCCTTGTTCCTAATAAAGTGATTGACGGAGGAATTGCTGGTATCTCCATTATGATGTCCTCCATTACCAATTTACCATTGGGATTATTTCTCTTCTTCTTCAACTTACCGTTTTTGATTGTTGGCTTTAAGCAAATCGGTAAAACCTTTGCTATTTCTACTTTGTATGGAATCGCAATCATGTCGTTAACGACTTCTATGCTCCATCATGTACCCGCATTTACGAATGAAAAAATGCTCGCCGTTTTGTTTGGTGGTGTCATTCTTGGGGTGGGTGTAGGTCTAGTTATCCGTTTTGGGGGTACATTAGATGGAACGGAAATCGTTGCGATCCTGCTATCTAGAAAAACGAGAGTTCCTGTTGGGCAGCTTATCATGTTTATCAATTTCTTTATTTTTATCATGGCTGGCTTTGTCTTTGAATGGGATTCTGCTATGTATTCGATTTTTACTTATTATATAGCCTTTAAATTGATTGATATTGTCGTAGAGGGCTTAAATGAATCTAAATCAGTAACGATTATTTCGAAAGAATACGAAGAGATTTCTGAGGCAATTAATGCGCGTTTGGGACGTAGTACAACTTATGTCTACGCACGTGGTGGATACAGCAAGGAAGAAACACAAATGATCTATTGTGTTGTTACGCGCTTGGAAGTGGCTAAGCTGCGTGCTATTATACACGAGATTGACGACAGTGCGTTCATCGCCATTGAGCATGTTTCTGATGTTTCTGGTGGTAATTTTGCCAAAAAAGATATTCATTAGACGAAAAAACAAAAATCCCTTGTCAAAAGCAAGGGATTTTTCATATTCCTACCATAAGAAATGAATCACGCGGGCGACCATATAACCAAGCACGATCGTCCAAATTACTTTTCCCCATCTGGGAAGGTTAGCTATATATTCACCCATTCCTTTAAAAAAACTACGTCGTTTCATTTTGATTCAGTTCCTCCTTTGGCCTGTTAAAGCGGATAAAAAGGAAAATGCCGAACAGAATGATGAAGCCGCCCATCCATTGTGGCAACGTAACGATATCCCCAAAAATCAAATAAGCAAGAATGCAGGTGCCAATCGGTTCAAAAAGAATCCCTACGGAAACCGTAGTAGTATTTAGCCATTTAATGACCCAATTCAAAATAGAATGGCCAAGTAAAGTAGGGAAGAAAGCTAAACAGATAAACCATCCCCAGTCCGCGAGCGGATATCCTGTCAGTGCATGACCATAAAATAAACTATGTCCAAGCAAAAAGACAGAACTGATGAGATAGACAACGAAGCTATAGGCTGTCGATGATATACCCCGACGAAGGTACTGTCCAATTAACCAGTATAACGTCACAACAAAGGCTGCAAGCAAGGCTAGTAAATCTCCGTATAGAGCCATTCCTCCTACACGAAAATCTCCCCAACCAATTACAAAGCTACCCATGATCGCAAAAATACCACCAGCCATGGCTAATTTACTCAGGCGTTCCTTAAAGAGAAAATAGCCGCCGACAAAGGCAAATAGAGGCTGAAGCGTTACAAGCACCGTAGAGCTTGCAATGGAAGTATAATGAAGTGATTCAAACCAGAGCAGGAAATGAGCGGCTAGAAAGCCTCCAGATAGAATACTTAATAGCCATTGCTTTCTGCTAAATTGAACGATTTCACGCCAAGTACCTTTGTTAATAAGCAGAAAGGGTATGGTCAATATAACGGAAAACAACAGGCGATAGGTGGCTATGACTGGTGCTGGCGCCGATGATAGCTTAACAAAGATAGCAGATGTTGAAATGGCTAAAACAGCTAAAAATAAGGCAAAATAAGGCGGTATGATGGGTCTCTCCATGATTGTAATATCCTCTCAGTCACAACAGTTATCGTTATTGAAAAAATGAAAAAACCAGCTAGAATCACTGGTCGGATCATATGTAGTCTGCCCTTATTTTACAAGAGGAAAGTCCAACTCACAACCGTGATGAAACGCTGATATGAAACGGACTCTTCGTGGGTAAGCGATTGCCCAGTTTCCTTTTTTCCTTTTAGGTCTACCTGTGGTAAGATGAAAGGTAATGAATTAACAGAAAGGGGTCGGACGCACATGAGCCATTTTGTGCTGATTGATGGGAATAGTATCGCTAACCGTGCCTTTTATGCGTTGCCGCTACTGTCCACCTCACAAGGACTTCACACGAATGCAGTACTTGGTTTTACGACCATGCTGCTAAAAGTAATAGATGAAATGAAACCGACTCATATTCTAGTTGCTTTTGATGCAGGTAAAGTGGTATTTCGCCACTCTGAATATACAGAGTACAAGGGAGGACGCGCTAAGACGCCCTCAGAGTTATCCGAGCAATTTCCATTAATTCGCGAGCTATTAGACGCGTTTTCGATAAAAAGATTTGAATTAGAAGGCTATGAAGCTGACGATATCATCGGAACGTTAACATTACGAGCTGAAGAGGAACAGATCAAAACGACCGTAATCACCGGGGATAAAGATATGCTGCAATTAGTGTCCCCGTATGTATCTACAGCAATTACGCGAAAAGGGATTAGTGAAATCGAGCTGTATTCGACAGAGGAAATCTTTGAAAAATATGGCTTAAAGCCTGAACAGATCATTGACCTGAAAGGGTTAATGGGAGATAGCTCCGACAATATTCCTGGTGTTCCAGGGGTAGGGGAGAAAACTGCACTTAAATTATTGCACCAATTCAGTTCTGTTGAAGAGGTGCTAGCTAATATCGAGCAGGTGTCTGGCAAAAAGCTACAGGAAAATCTACGCAACAATGTGGAGCAAGCAAAAATGAGTAAATCGCTTGCAACCATTATGCGTGATATACCAGTTGATATCAGTATTGCTGATTCTCAATTTACAGGATACGAGCCTGATAAGCTAATTGAGTTCTTTAAAAAAATGGAATTTAAATCATTACTATCTAAGGTAAAGGGTGGCAATAGCATTGCAGATAGCTATGGCCAGGGGAGTGTAGAAGCGTCTGAAGGCTCTTCAGCGAACACTTCGTTACCAGACAAGCCTTTTACTTATACCGTTGTCGAAGAAGGTAAATTGGCCGATTATGAGCCTCTGTTGACCTCTCCCATGAGCTTGGTGGTAGAGATGGATGGAGAGAACTATCATTATGCGCCAATTCTTGGATTTGGCTTAGCTACAGAAGAACAAGCTTTATTCATTCCTTATGAAACGGCTAAAAGCTGGACAGCCTTTACGGATTGGCTACAGGATGCCTCTAAACAAAAATGGGTCTTTGATGGCAAACGTGAAACGGTTGGACTTTGCTGGCATGAAATGGACGTAAAGGGAATTGATTTTGACTTATTCCTTGCATCCTATTTGATTAATGCTAGTGAGAGCAACCCTACTCTATCTGATGCGACTGCCAAATTCTCGTCTGTCAAGGTGGCGTCTGATGAGGATATCTATGGCAAAGGGGCAAAGCGAAGCCTACCGTCGATGGAGCTCATTAGTGAACACGTAGCGCGTAAGGCGCAGGCTTTGTGGCAGAGTGTTCTTCAAGCCAAAGAAGAGCTTACGGCTAACCAATTAACAGAGCTTTACACAAAGATTGAACAGCCACTTAGTCTCGTGCTGGCCGACATGGAAGAGATAGGTGTTCTGATTAATCAGGAGCAGCTTCATCAGATGGGCGAGGAGCTGGACAAGCAATTAGAGGCGTTGACTGAGAAAATTTATGAGCAGGCAGGTACTACGTTTAACATAAATTCTCCGAAGCAATTAGGGGAGATTCTGTTTGAACGCATGGGGATTCCGCCTGAGAAGAAAACGAAGACAGGCTATTCTACCAGCGCAGATGTGCTAGAGAAGCTGGCGCAAAAATATCCGATCGTGATAGATATTCTTACGTACCGTCAATTAGGTAAGCTACGTTCTACTTATATTGAAGGCCTTTTAAAAGAGATTCATGGCAAAACAGGCAGGGTGCATACACGCTTTAACCAAGCCACAACTGCTACTGGACGGCTTAGCAGCACGGAGCCGAATCTACAAAACATCCCGATCCGTTTGGAAGAGGGGCGTAAAATAAGGAAAGCATTTGTGCCGACAAATGACAACTGCTATATCCTTGCTGCTGATTACTCGCAGATCGAGCTGAGAATTTTAGCGCATATTTCGAAGGACCCCAACCTAATTGACGCCTTCGTAAATAATATGGACATTCATACACGCACAGCGATGGACGTATTCGGAGTAAGCGAAGACGAGGTAACTTCCAATATGCGCCGTCAAGCGAAGGCTGTTAATTTTGGAATTGTCTACGGAATCAGCGATTTTGGTTTATCTCAGAATTTAAATATACCGCGTAAGGAAGCGGCTGAATTTATAGCACGCTATTTTGATGTATTTTCAGGTGTTCAGAATTACATGGAAGAGATTAAGCATCAGGCAAAGAAGGATGGCTATGTGACGACACTGTTGCACCGCCGTCGATATCTACCAGATATTGCAAGTAGAAACTTTAATCTACGTTCTTTTGCAGAGCGTACTGCTATGAACACTCCTATTCAAGGAACGGCTGCCGATATTATTAAATTAGCGATGATCCAGATGCAAGAGGCCCTCGTTAGGAATCAGCTAAAAAGCCGCATGCTTCTTCAGGTACACGATGAATTGGTGTTTGAGGTTCCAGAGGATGAATTAGAAACGATGCAAAAGCTGGTAGCTAACGTGATGGAGAACGCACTTAAACTGGACGTTCCACTTAAAGTAGATGTAAATTATGGGGAAACCTGGTATGACGCCAAGTAGGAGGGACATCTAATGCCAGAACTACCAGAGGTAGAAACCGTTGTTCGGACGCTGAGAACACTAGTGCTGAACAAGAAGATTGAACGGGTAAGCGTATTGTTGCCACGGATTATTCGCCGGCCTGCCGATGTGGAACAATTTAAATCCATTTTAGTTGGACAAACCATTCATGCTGTTGAACGGCGAGCAAAATTTATTAAATTTATCCTCGATCAGGATGTATTAATTTCACATTTGCGTATGGAAGGAAGATATGGAGTTTATCAATCCTCTGAAGAGATAGAAAAGCATACGCATGTGATTTTTCATTTCACGGATGGAACGGAGCTTCGCTATCGGGATGTGCGTCAATTTGGAACGATGGACGTGATTCCATTAGGTAAGGAACAAGAGGTGGAGCCACTTAAAAAGCTGGGACCAGAGCCTTTAGACGAAGCCTTTACACCTACCTTGCTCTCCAGCATGTTACAGCGTAAGACCACTAAAATCAAACCCTTGCTATTAAATCAGGAATTTATGGTGGGCTTGGGGAATATCTATGTGGACGAGGCTCTTTTCCGAGCAAATATACATCCAGAACGGGTAGCTAATACATTGACGAATCAGCAAATAGAGATTTTGCATACAAGTATTGTACAGACCCTACAAGAAGCGATTGATGCTGGAGGAAGCTCTATTAAATCCTACGTAAATGGACAAGGTGAAATGGGGATGTTCCAACAAGTATTAAAGGTGTACGGGAAAAAAGGAGAACTGTGTCCAAGCTGCTCTACAGAGATTGTGAAAATTGTTGTAGGAGGACGCGGAACGCACTTTTGCCCATCCTGTCAAAAATAGACCGCTAATCGGGAAGGAGGAGATAGCGTGATTTTGGGTCTAACAGGAGGAATTGCGAGCGGAAAAAGTACTGTTGCAGCCATGCTGCGTGAACGGGGAGTCACCGTTATCGACGCGGATCTTATTGCCCGAGAAGTGGTAGAGGTGGGCAAACCGGCCTACAATGGGATTGTCAAGTACTTTGGTACGAGTGTATTGGATGAGACAGGTGCCTTAAATCGTGCAGTGCTAGGGGAAATGATCTTTAGTGATAGAGAAAAACGAATGGTTTTAAATGAAATCGTTCATCCAGAAGTACGCAAGGAAATGCGTCTGCAAGCTACTCTAGCTCAGGAACGCGGGGAACGGCTTGTCTTTATGGACATACCGTTATTGTATGAAAGCAAGCTTACCTATATGGTAGACAGAGTTGTGGTTGTTTACGTACCAGAATCCGTACAGTTTATACGGTTAATGGAGCGGGATGAATTTGATGAGGAGCAGGCGAAAAAGCGTTTGCGAGCCCAAATGAATATTGAAGAAAAGCGTAAATTAGCTAATTATGTAATCGATAACCAAGGTAGCCGCTCAGACACTCAGAAGCAGGTGGATGATTTGGTAACTAGCTTGCTTGCGGAGATAATCCCATGAAAACGCTACGCTCTGCTATTCTCTTGTTTTCCGTTTTGATTATCATCTATCTGCTGCTAAACTCCTCCATTGTTTGGAAACTAATGTACCCGATCAAATATGAGGAACAAATTCGGTTAGTGAGTAAGAAATACGAAGTAAATCCATACCTTGTGCTTGCTGTCATTCGGTCCGAATCTAAATTTAAGCCAGATTTGGTTTCGAAAAAAGGAGCAGTCGGCTTAATGCAATTGATGCCAAACACAGCAGAATGGATACAGTCTCAAGGGAAGCTAGAGATGCTGTATCCTGCTGATTTGGAACATCCTGCAACTAACATTAATTTAGGTACCTGGTATCTAGCTTATTTGTTACAAATGTTTAAAGGGAATGAAGTACTTGCATTGGCTGCTTATAATGCAGGACAAGGAAATGTGAAAAATTGGTTGCATAATAAGCAATGGGAAGGGACTCGTGAAACGATCTCCAATATCCCGTTTGGGGAGACCCGTCATTATGTCCAACGTGTTTTATATTACGAAGATCGTTATAAAGAGGTATACGAAAATAGCTTTCCTAATCTTGCTCCCTGATGGTAATCTGTCAGGGAGCTTTTTACCACATTATCAGCTAGTGAAAAAAAGAATCTAGCGAAACAACTTTTTGCTAAAACGAATCTTCTTATTCCTCAAACAGTAGATTAATAGGCTCCTCAGGCAATTCAGGAGAGGTCTCTAGGTGCGTTACGGGTGTTTTTACATCTACTTCCTCAAAACGAAGACTATCCACCCAAATCTGACCACCGCCCTGTAGGAATGCGCCAAATGCAATCGCTTCACTATGAGCAGGGACATCCAATACGATGCGATACATATTCCATTCCGTGGTCCCTTGAATAGGACGATTACTCATATTATCAAACTGTAATATCTCTTCCTCACTTCCATCCACTCTCATCCAAAAGCCTGCCGAGCCTGTCACTGACTTTGTTTGAATAAATCCTGTTAATTGCATGCGCTTACCTAGGTATTTGTGTGCCTGAAACATCTGCATCATCGTGCCAAATCCTTCTGGATGAGGGTGTTTCGAACGAAGATAGCCAGAACATGTACCGTGGTGAATGCTATTATAGTCCACCCCCATCTCATAGGCTCCAGGATTGGTACCTTGTAGCATCCAACCTGTGGGTTTTAGATCGGTAGAGATTGAATTCATAGAAAGCTCCTCCTGTTTGAATAAAAGTGTTTGCATATAGCGGCGATAGATGGCAGGTGGCATAAGGTATTCCTTTTTGAAGGCGCGAGTAAATGATTCCTGTGATTCAAAGCCTAGTGTAACTGCAATATCTAAAATGCCTTGAGTAGAGGAACAAAGCAGAGAGACTGCTTTTGCTAAACGGCGTTTTTTTATGTACTCGTAGGGGGGAAATCCTACGTGTTTAAGAAATAAAGCATGAAAATGAGCGATTGAATACCCAGCTTGTCGAGCCAAATCAGAAACAGTGATTTCATCAAATAATTGTTCTTCTATACAGTGAAGAGATTGAATGATTGCCAGTTCTTGTTCATTCATCTGGAAAGCTTCTCCCCTCCAAGTTTTCTGTTTGATATGTAAAGCTTACCAAAACATAGCAGCGGTCTTTTGATCAAATCTCTGGATATTGCTTTGCCTGATCACTAGCATCATTCTTTTTGGAAAATCTAATTATTACTGCTTGGGCAGATCATGTAGCAAACTGCCCAAATTTGCTGTTTTTAAGTAAAACACATTGTCAAATATGACATACTTAATATATTATTAATAGTGATTAGAGTAACTTATTTCAGGGAGGGTCAACATAAAATGACAATTAAAATCGGGATAAATGGGTTTGGACGTATTGGGCGCATGGTTTTTCGCAAAGCGATCCAAGATCCATCCATCGAGGTTGTGGCTATTAACGCTAGCTATCCTCCTGAAACCCTAGCTCATTTATTAAAATATGATTCCGTTCATGGGACCTTAGCCCATGACGTTACTGTAGATGGCAATTGCATTGTAATTAATGGAAAAAACACACAGGTGTTATCCGATCGCGATCCTTTGAACCTACCATGGGGGAAGCTTGGGGTTGAAGTGGTTGTGGAAGCGACTGGGAAGTTCACAGATCGTAGTGGTGCCGAGAAGCATATAAAAAGCGGTGCTAAAAAAGTAGTTATTACTGCACCTGGTAAAGAAGAGGACGCGACCATTGTTATGGGTGTCAATGATGATCAATACGATCATGAGCATCACCATGTTGTTTCGAATGCTTCTTGCACGACCAATTGTCTTGCGCCTGTAGCTAAGGTGCTGCATGAAGCGTTTCAGATTCAATCCGGGCTTATGACTACGATTCATTCCTACACGAACGATCAGGTTAATCTGGATAACCCCCATAAGGATTTACGCCGCGCACGTGCTTGTGGCCAATCGATTATTCCAACGACAACAGGAGCAGCCAGAGCGGTAGGTAAAGTATTGCCAGAATTAAATGGCAAACTGAATGGTTTTGCTTTACGTGTACCTACTCCAAATGTTTCTGTGGTCGATTTGGTTGTACAAATCTCTAAAAATGTCACTGCACAAGAGGTCAATCGGGTGCTGCGCGAAGCAAGCGAAGGGGCTTTAAAAGGCTATTTAGGCTATACGGATGCACCTCTTGTTTCTACTGACTTTAATGGTAATGAAAATTCCTCAATCGTGGATGGTCTGTCCACTATGGTGATGAGTGATAAGCATGTAAAGGTCATTGCTTGGTACGATAATGAATGGGGATATTCCTGCCGTGTTCTTGATTTGGTAAAGCATGTGTCAGAGCATGTAAATCAATCGAAACGGATTTTAACAGGCAGTACACACGGATAAATTGGCTGCATTTGGCATTTTAATTCTGAAAAATAATTGTTATTTGAATTTATGAAAAAAAGCTGATTTCATAAGTGCTGAAATCGGCTTTTTTATTTTGTAACCCAAAAATCTTGCATAATCATTCCAGTAATGGATTTTATATCATTCGTTTATCTAGTTTCATGTAAAATATTGCTATAATTAATATGATTGGAAAGGCAGTGTACAAGAAGAGGAGGAATGAGATGAACAGGTTATCATTGCGTAAGTGGATAGCTGTAGGTAGCGGATGTGTGCTGGCGGCTGGTATGTTAGTAGCTCCATTTGAGATGTCAGGAAGCGCTTCTGTATTGTATGCACAGGAGAAGAAGGGAGCTTATGATAAGCTATTAACACAAAAAGAAGTGGAAGAGCGTGTACGGCAATGGATTACCATTCCTGCGGATTACAAACTAAGAAATTCCCGATTAGAAATAGATGACGAGAGAACAGGCTCTCCATACTGGTCGATAAGCTGGGAGACAAGTGATAAAAAAAGCAACAAATATATTCATGCATCAGTTAATGCTCAAACAGGAGAATTGATTGATTTCTATAAATATACACGCAACAATAAAACGGTGAAAAAGGCGGTTAGTGAGAAAGAAGCGGAAAAAACGGCATGGGCTTTTATTGAAAAGGTAGCTAAATCAAAAAAAGATTCTTTGAGTAAAGCAAATGAAATTGTCCCATTGACGAATAACAATCATTATACATTTGTCCATACCCGTATGTCTGACGAAATTCCATTCCTTGAAAATGGAGTAACGATTAAGGTTGATGCTGATGGTGAAATTACGTCCTATCATCTTACGTGGGATGACGGAAAAATTCCCTCTCCTAAGGCAGCCATTTCCCTAGAACAAGCGGAGAAAACACTAAAGGGACTACTAGATCCACAGGTACGATACATGAGATCTGATAGGTATAAGAAGAGGAACAGCGGGGATGTAACGTATACTCCTGTTTATATATATGGCAACAATAGTGCAAAGTTTTTGGATGCAAATAGTGGAGAGGCGATCAGTCCAAATGGTCGCAAAGCGGAAACTAGCAATAAAATCATCCCATTAGGCGATAAAATTACATTTACAAAAAATCAAGCGCCTGAAAAAATCGGCAAAGACCAGGCAGAACAAATTGCAAAGAAATGGGCTGAAAAGCTAGCTAAAGGCTGGGTTTATAATGGATCAGGTGGGACAGGCTCCAGTGCTGACGCTTCAGGTATCAAAACATTGGATTGGTCATTTCGATTTATTTCAACGAATCAAAGCTCCCCATCTAATGAGAAAGAAATAAGAATTAAGATAAATGACAAGGGCCAATTCCTTGCCTTTTCAAAACATAACAACGAAGCATCGGAAAATACGAAAGGGAAACAAGCGATTGATAAGAAAGAAGCGGAAAAGGTAGCAATAGAAATGATCAAAAGCCTTTACCCTGATCATACGGGACAGTTGTATCTTAAAACAGGAGATGACCCTTACATTAGAGGCGATAAGGGGCAATCTTACATTTTTACATTTGGATACTTATATAAAGATACTCCCATTGATGACCTAGACATCGAGGTAGAAGTAAATAAATTTACTAATGAAGTCACTGAAGTTTGGCTCTATCAAAGGGAAAATGGCTCCCCTTTGCGAAGTAATGATGTTTTCGAAAAAATTCAGGTATCAAAGAATGAAGCGATAGAAAAGGAGATAAAAGAGAAAAAAGTAATGCTTACTTATTATAAAGCCCCTTTCTATATGTCAGGAGCAGATGAGTCTGTAAAGGAGTCTTCTCAAGAGATTCCAATACAGCTTGTCTATCGTTATGTAGGGAATGAGAAATCTGTAAACGCGGCTACTGGTGAATTATTAGACCGATGGGGATTTAGTGATGCTGAGTCCGCTACTGATATTGAGGGACACAAAAGTGAAGAAGCCCTAGGCAATATGCTAAATAGAGGGCTGTTCTTCCTAGAGGATGGAAAGCTGGAGCCAGATAAGGAGATATCTAGGGCTCAATTTGTAGGATTGATGATTAGCGTATCAAACGAGCTGAGTCACGATTATCGATCCTATGACGATGAAAATGATGAGAAGCCTTATACGTACTCAGATGTACCTACAAATCATCCGTATTATGCTGCCATTTCTCAGGCCTCTCAATTCAAAATCATACCATCTACAGTCCGCTTTGAGCCTGATCGTGCCATTACACGTTCTGAAGCGATACAAATGTTTATGCAGACATTACAATTTGGAGCGTTACTATCCAAGTCTGATATCTTTCAATCCCCTTATCCAGATGTAACAGCAGAACAAGTACCTGCTTATACGCTAGCGCATGCTTTAGGTTATCTGAGCGCACCGAAGGGGACGAAGGTAGAGCCAAATAAAAATCTAACACGTGCAGAAGCGGCAGAGCTGATTTATCAATTTTATCAGCAATACAGACACGAATAAATCGAGGCAAAGCAAAACTCCCTCTCAGCATTTTGTAAGAGGGAGTTTTGCTGGTTGTAAATGAAATAAACTAGATGATTACAAGTCCGGTGCAATATGCTTAGATTCCATAAAAGTAAATAATGTTTCGTCTTCAAATTGAGTAATAAATAGTTTTAAATTATATTTCAAATTAACTTCGTACGGGGTAAGCAGGTCATTGCCACGCCCGTCTCGCAAAATGCGTATCGTTGGACGATGACAGCATTCTGGATCTACCTTACAGACTACGCCGCTTTCTCCATTATTGAGTACGACTCCGCTCCCAAGTGGAAAGACGGCGATATGCTTACGAAAGGCATCTACTAAATGATGATGGAACAAATAGCCGCCTGATCCAAGCAGGTATTCAAGCGCATCCTGTGGCATATAGCGTTTTCTCCAACGTCTTGGGGTAGTTAGAGAATCATACACGTCACAAATAGCTACGATTTGCGCATACTCATGGAATTTGTCCCCTTGTAGCTGTTGCGGATAACCGCTTCCATCCATTCGTTCATGATGCTGGAAAGCTACGTGAGCAGATAATAATGAAATATCGTGTTGTTTCCGAATGATATCAAAGCCAAGGCGTGTATGCTCTTTGGCTTGCTCCATTTCAGCCTCGTTCCAACGCTCGGTTTTTTCAAGCAATTCTTTTGGTAGCGCTGTTTTTCCAATGTCGTGTAACAGTGCCCCGATTCCCAAATCACGTAATTGCGTCGTGTTGTAGCCAAGCGACATCCCAACGGCTGTAGCCATGACAGCGACGTTAACGGCGTGATGATACATTGCTCCCGAGTGAGAGGAGATGTTAGCTAGATGAATCATGATATCCTTTGCACCAGATAGATCATTTAAAATCTTATGAAAGACCTGCTGGAAATGCATGCCCATGTCTTTGACAGAGACCCTACGAGCAACTTTATTCGTATTCCGTAGTTGTTGCACGGTTTTATGTATGACTTCCAAAGCATCTTGCCTTGTCTCTGGACGTATAACATCCTCTACCTCAATATCTGATGTGTGTGGGTCATCAATGTAGACGGAATCAATTCCCATGCGTTGTAGACCACTTACCAATCTTTCACTTAGCTCCATACCTGCCCCAAGCAGGACTTTCCCATCATCTGTAAAAACGGTCCTTCCCAAATTCATTCCAGGTTGAACATGTCGCAATGAGACTAGGCGCATGCAAGAACCCTCCCTTGCTGTTAGATACTATCTCATTTTAAAAAAATTATGGACAAATGGGAATAGGATATTCGCTTTTTCCTTGACTAACCTTACTGGATATGGGACTCTAAAGAAAAACTTCAATAATTTACACGCAAATTTATTGAATAAAATCAAGTCTTTCTTTTTTGGAATGATGTTGATCTAACTGAGTAATCATTTTGGAGATGATGGCTAATGCGTTGCCCATTTTGTGAATTTAATGGGACAAGGGTATTGGATTCCCGCCCATTTAATAACAACAAATCAATCAGACGCCGTCGAGAGTGCGAGGACTGCGGCAGAAGATTCACTACATTTGAAATGGTGGAAGAAACACCACTATTAATTATTAAAAAGGACGGAACAAGAGAAGAGTACAGCCGCGATAAAATTTTACGTGGGTTGATTCGTGCTTGCGAAAAGCGTCCTGTGACACTGGAGATATTAGAGAATATTGTAAATGAAATTGAACGAGAACTACGTAGTCAAGGGAAGGCTGAGGTCCCTAGCAAAGAGGTAGGGGAAATGGTCATGGAGCGTCTGTACCATGTGGATGAGGTAGCTTATGTTCGGTTTGCCTCAGTTTATCGTCAGTTTAAAGATATTAATGTATTTATGCGAGAATTGGAAGAGCTTTTAGAACAAGCGCGGAATCAGCCGCCTAAAGTGAATAAATCAGAATAAGAAGCATTTTTTTCTCTAAGCTTCCAAACCTCTCCTACGTAACATGACAGAAGAAATGATATAATAGAGAAACTATGAACGTAAGGAAGGATTTTGGTCGATGCGTGTCATGTGGAACGAACTTGCGCCCAACGATCGCTATTTAGTGAGATTCATAAGGCCGCTGAGTATGATGGAGATGGGATTCATAACCCATCTTTATTTGCCCTTGCTGGGGGTGTCATCCTATTCGTTGTATCAATTATTAATGCACGAGGTGGATGAAAAGAGTGGAGCAGCAAGCGAAGGAACGCACCGGAGTCTAATGATGATGACATCCTTGCCGTTGGATCGCTTACTGCAAGCCAGAGAACGTTTAGAAGCGATGGATTTATTAAAGGTCCGTCGTCGTGAGAATCGCGAACATGACTTTTTTTATGAGTATATTGTCTTGCCACCGCTAACTCCGGCTCAATTTTTTCAGGAAGATATTCTTCCCGTTATGCTGTTAAATCAAGTAGGCAAAGTCAAATACGAGCAGCTTCGCCGTACCTATGCTGATCAGCTATGGGGGAATCTGGCGGAGGAGTATCCGTATGAAGAAGATGTAACCAAGCGCTTCTATGAGGTATATCATAATTTGTCAGCTTCTGAGCTGGAAATTCGCCCTGGATCGGAAACGGATCGATTTTTTGCTCACATGCAAGAAAAACATCCTACAGCCTCCCTAGCTAATCATTATGAAGCGGAGCCAGACAAACAATTGGATTTATCCTTTTTGCGGGCTAGCCTCCCTAGTCATGTACAAGCCTCTAAGGTAGTAACGCAGGAAAGCATTCCGTTTTTTTATCAGTTGCTCGCTTTTTATCAAGTGGATAGCTATTTATTAAGCCAAGAGCTGCGGGATTGGAATCTTTATGATTCTCAAGGGACTCTTAGCACAGAACTATTGCGTAAACGAATACGCGAGCGATATGTAAATAACCAGCTAACTCGTGAGCGCCGTTCTTTAGCCGATGCCTATTTGGAGCATCTCGGTCCTGGGAAAATACCAGCTCCTGGAACGGAGGTTTTTCTACGAATCTGTCGAGAGCTTTCACCGCTGATTATTTTAGAGCAAGCGGTGGGAGGTAGAATTTCACGTGCGTTTTTAGAACGGGCAGAGAGCTTGGTTTTCACAGATTCAATGCCGTCAGAGGTAGTAAATGCTTTGCTCTTATATGCCATGCGTGAAACGAAAATGGAATTGCCAAAAGCTTACGTGGAAACGATTCGAGATAGCTGGAAAGCCAAAGCCATTTCTACCGTAGAGGAAGCAGTGAGGGTTATTTTGGAACGGGCAGAAGCTAAGAATCAGGCTATGGAGAATCAGACGGCTCAATCTCTAGCAGCTTCCCAAAAAGGTGGATTATCCTCTAACAGGGGCCGGCGCAGTAATTCACGAGCATTGCTACAGGATAAGCTGCCTGCTGCTGTACAGCGACAGCTCGATCGTGAAGAAGCAGAGGCAGTTGATACTGATCGAAAAAAACGCGTAAAGCAAGTGAAAAAAACCATTATGGATGATCCAGAGCTTAAAGAATTATACGAATCACTACGACAGCCGATGAAGGGAGGCGAACATTAGATGGAACCTTTGCGTCAATTCATGGAGGAGTTAGCTAAGCGAACTCCACGGCATATTTTAAGTCCGGATGAACAATTGGATAAAATGATGCGCTCGTCTCTCTATCTAAAAGCCTTTCTACAGAAGCATCCTGAATTAACTAGGGAGGATTTGTTTCGCTCCCTTTCGGCAGTGTATGAGTCGGTGAAGGAGCACTATTATTGTGAGAATTGCCCCGGACTGTCAGAATGTCCTAATTTAGTAAAGGGACATACGAATAAGCTACAGGTGCAAAACAAGCATATTGTATCCGCACTAAGCCCCTGTGATAAGCAATTATCATATGAAGAAACACAGCGTACTCGTAAAATGATGCGAAGCTACTACGTGTCTGAAGAAACACTTCAAGCTAGCTTTCATCATATGGATATGGATGATTCCAATAAAGAAGCGATTCGTCTGGCGATGCGTTTCTGCCAAGAAATGAGAGACAACAAGAAGCAGGCTGCACGAGGGCTATATGTTCACGGAGGCTTTGGGGTTGGCAAGAGCTATCTGATGGCTGCTGTCGCACGTGAACTATCGGAGAACAACATTTCTTCCTTAATGGTTTACGTTCCAGATTTCATTCGAGAATTGAAAGAATCCCTCTCCGATCAATCCTATGTAGGTAAACTGGAGCTATTAAAGGAGATTCCTGTTTTGATTTTAGATGATCTAGGGGCGGAGAATGTCACGCCATGGATTCGGGATGAAGTGATTGGAGTTATTTTAAATCAGCGAATTAACAATCATCTGCCAACTTTATTTGCTTCAAACTATTCTCTTGAGGAATTGGAAGAGCATTTTGCCATGAGTAATGGCTCACGTATCGAAGTAACGAAGGCACGCCGGATTTTAGAAAGAATTCGTCATTATGTAGAAGAAGTAGTGATTGAAGGAATCAATCGTCGAAAAAGATAGCCTGTATAGAGGTATGTGTATATCAGCATTTCGTTTGACCGATCACCCAAGTATTGGACAAGCAAGTGAGTCCTTTACTTGGGTTTTTTGCCGATCAGAGGTAGTTTTTTTGAAATAGGAGCGTAGTCGGTAGCCTTGCTGTTTTTGCTGAGAGTGTCCTTTTGAAAAAGACATCCAAAGCTTATAGGGAACCTTGATGGCAATATACAAAAAAAGACAGATGTTCTTCCTAGAAAAACACGGTAAGATGGTTGCTTGATTATTCAGATAAAAGGTTTTTAAGTTGAAAGCTTGTTATCAAAGGGTTTTAAGTGACTGATTACTATGAATTAACAGATGATATTGAAAAATGTTGTGTTTGTTGTGTGGACATTATGAGGCACATGTGGTACTTTTAAAACTAGAATAGGAAGATGATTTTGCGGCTGATACAACATTGTTATGTACATACGGAGAGGACTTTTGTTTTCTCTGGAGGGAGTGAATCATTCCGTCTTCCTTACCAAAATGTAATGATAGTATCTCATTTATGTAAAGATAAAAAACCAAGATACCTATGGAGGGATAAAGGATGTCCAGCAGAGGATTGCAGGAGTTTTTACAAGAGAATTTAGCAGAGCTTAAAAGCAAAGGCCTTTATAACGTTATTGATCCTTTGGAGAGTGCCAATGGGCCTGTGATTACCATTAAAGGCAAAAACCTGGTTAACCTTTCTTCCAACAACTATCTAGGTTTGGCAACAGATCAGCGCTTGAAAGATGCAGCATACCAAGCGATCGAAAAGTATGGTGTTGGGGCAGGGGCCGTTCGTACCATTAACGGGACACTGGATATCCATATTACATTAGAAAAAACACTAGCGGAATTTAAACATACCGAGGCAGCTATTGCTTATCAGTCTGGTTTTAATTGTAATATGGCTGCAATTTCTGCTGTGATGGATAAAAATGATGCAATTCTATCGGATGAATTAAACCATGCATCCATTATTGACGGCTGCCGTCTATCTAAAGCTAAAATCATCCGTGTCAACCACTCTGACATGGATGATCTTCGTCAAAAAGCAAAAGAGGCGAGAGAGTCCGGTCTGTACAATAAAATCATGGTAATTACAGATGGTGTTTTCTCGATGGACGGAGACATTGCCAAGCTACCAGAAATTGTAGAGATTGCTGAGGAATTCGATTTAATCACATATGTAGATGATGCCCATGGCTCAGGTGTTCTCGGTAAGGGAGCAGGGACCGTGAAGCATTTTGGCTTATCTGACAAAGTAGACTTTCAGATCGGAACGCTGTCCAAAGCGATTGGAGTAGTAGGTGGCTATGTAGCTGGTAAACAAGAATTGATTAATTGGCTTAAAGTGCGCAGCAGACCATTCTTATTCTCTACTGCACTTACACCAGGAGATGTAGGAGCTATTACCAAAGCCATCAATATTTTGACAGAAAGCACCGAATTACATGATCGCCTTTGGGAGAATGGGAATTACCTGAAGAAGGGCTTGAAGGAGCTTGGCTTTAATATCGGAGACAGTGAAACTCCAATCACACCTTGCATTATTGGTGATGAAATAAAAACACAGGAATTTAGTAAGCGATTGTATGAAGAAGGCGTTTATGCAAAAGCTATTGTATTCCCAACGGTTGCTAAAGGAACCGGACGTGTCCGCAATATGCCAACTGCGGCGCATACAAAAGAGATGCTAGATCAAGCGTTGGCCATCTACAAAAAAGTAGGAAAAGAAATGGGAATTATTTAACCCTACTGATCAAAAGGAACAACAGGAAGAAAGGGGTCAACCCACATGAAAAGAATAATGGTAACAGGAGCGCTTGGACAAATTGGCTCCGAATTGGTCACGAAGCTACGAAGTGTATACGGAACAGAATCCATAATTGCCACTGATATTCGTCAGGGCGAGGGGCAAGAGGGACCATTTGAGATTTTAGATGTAACAGATGCAAAGGCTATGCACGATATTGCTACAAAGTACAAAGTGGATACCATTATGCATTTGGCAGCTCTGTTGTCTGCGACAGCGGAAGCAAAGCCATTGCTCGCTTGGAATTTAAATATGGGTGGATTGGTAAATGCACTTGAAGTAGCAAGAGAACTTAATTGTCAATTTTTTACGCCAAGTTCAATCGGTGCATTCGGACCAACAACACCAAAAGATAATACACCTCAGGATACAATTCAACGTCCTGTTACCATGTATGGGGTAAATAAGGTTTCTGGGGAATTATTGTGTGATTACTACTATCAAAAATTTGGAGTAGATACGCGCGGTGTACGTTTTCCAGGGCTGATTTCCTACGTAACGCCTCCAGGTGGGGGAACAACCGACTATGCAGTGGAAATATATTACGAGGCAATTAAAAATGGTCGTTATACCTCATACATCCAAAAAGGTACGTATATGGATATGATGTATATGCCAGATGCGCTTAACGCTATCATCAATTTGATGGAAGCAGATGCATCTAAATTACAACACCGTAACGCCTTTAACGTGACAGCGATGAGCTTTGAGCCAGAGCAAATTGCACGGGAAATCAAGAAGCATATTCCGACATTTGAAATGGACTACCAAGTAGACCCAATCAGACAAGGAATCGCAGACAGTTGGCCAAACTCAATTGATGCCACAGCCGCTAAAGCGGAGTGGGGTTTTCAAGCAGAATATGACTTGGAAAAAATGACAACAGATATGCTTGCCAAGCTTCGGGATAAATTGCAAGTGGGAGCTGGGATCTAAAGCGAAAGCAAAGAATAGTCATGATAGAGCAGCTATACAGTCGTGTAGTGTGCTTACAGTCTATAAATGATGTGAATAAAAACAGCAGGGGAGTAATTTCCTCTGCTGTTTTTATATAAAAAGGGAAAAATCGTTTGTTAAACCGATAAGGGAAATTCACAAGTGTTTGTATAAAAAATAGTCGAGAACGTGCATTGTAAAAAGCATAGGGCATCCATTACAATTTGTTTGGATAAAAGCAATAACGATAATCGTTATCAAATATAAGTTTTTCGGCAAATCGTAATTGTGTAGGAGAGGGGAAGAATTATGCTAAGGTCACGTTGGAACATGATTGCTGGGATGGCTGTATTGCTTGTCGTGATGTGCCTTGTTGCTGGGTGCGGAAAACAATCGCAGCAGGTAGACACACAGACTCAAAAGAGCGTGGAGAATGGACAGCAAGGTGAGAATCAGGCCAAAGATACGCAAACCGCTAAGCAATCACAAACACGTGTGGTTAAGGATGAATTTGGGGAAGTCGAGATTCCGGTACATCCGAAGCGAATAGCCGCTATTTATTTAGAAGACCCATTAGTTGCATTAGGAGTTACACCAATCGTGCAGTGGTATCATCCAGCATGGGGTAAGCAGGATTATCTGGGCCTAAATGTACCAACATTTGATGTAACGGGCAGCATAGAAGCATTACTTGCAGCTAATCCTGATTTAATCATTGTTGATGGTGGAGTAGATGCAACGAAATATGAAGCATATTCCAAGATAGCTCCTACTTATCGGGTGCCTGATTCTATTAATAAAAATGCTGTAGAAACGTTAAAAAGAGTAGCAGATATAATAGGGATGCCCGAAAAGGCTGAAAGTGTATTGCAAGCGTACCAGACAAAAGTAGCCGATGCCAAAGAAAAACTGAACTCATCAATAGGTAGACAGACCGTAGCGGTTATTCGTTTAAACGTTGGTGAAAAGCCATCATTAGCTCTTTTTGGCCTCAAAAACTCCTATACAAGAATGATTTATGAAGATTTAGGGCTGGAGCCGTATGAGCCTGTGAAAACGATTGAAACTCACGAGATTATGTCACTAGAAAAAATTCCAGAGTTTCATGCTGATCATATTATTATATTCCCATCTAATGGGACATGGACATCACAAGAGAATAAACAGGCACTTGCATTACTAGAGGACCCATTATGGAAGGCTCTCCCTGCGGTTAAGAAGGGGAATGTTTATCAATTAGAAAGAACACACTGGCAATCAGGCTCGATTAAAGCGAATGCGATGAAGATTGATGATTTATTGAAAATCTTTTCTGCTAAAACGAAATAGCAGGTTATCTGTCTAAAAGAAGAGAGGGCTTCAGCTTATGTTGAAGAACTTTCTTTTTTGTTTTATAATATTTTGAATGAGAATTATTATCAATGGAGTGGTATGATGAACCAGGTAGCAAGCTTGATTAGTAGTCCAAGCACCGTATTTCTCTTAGTAGATATCCAATATAACACGCTCCCTGCTGGACATCACCAGCATGATAATGAGACAAGCGACTATAGCTTAATTGTGGTGATTGATGGAAAGGGAAGGCTCCAAATAGAAGAGGATTGCTTTCATATGGAGCGGGAGAATTGCTTTATGATTGGACCTGGGGAATCTCTATTCATCCAAGCGGTAGATGACTCATTATGCTTGTATCAGTTAACTTTCAATAAGCTGTCCATTCAACCTACTGCTTCTAAAGTGACACTGGTAGATGAGGGTAAAAATGATTCACTTCCTTTCCTGGGTGCTGTAGTTTGCTCTCCTTTTTCTAAATGCCTTGATTTGGTAGAAGCGATATATTGTCATCGCAACGATGCCGATGATATGGAACGGTTTTCTAATCATGTACGATTTGAGGAATTGCTCCGCTTCGTGTTTCAACAAAATGCTTCTCAGAGTCATGTGGACATACGCCGTGCAGTGGAGCGCTCTATTGACTATGTGAGGAAGCATTACTATGAACCAATGACAGTAGATCAATTGGCGGCTGATGCTAACGTCGCTCGTTATAAATATACGCGCATTTTCAAAGAAATGACAGGACAGATTCCCCTTGATTTTGTAAATACATTACGAATAGACAGAGCTAAACAATTGCTCAGTAAAACAGACGATCGAATTCATGAAATAGCAGAGCGGGTTGGATTCAACAACGAATTTTATTTTAATCGTCGGTTTAAACAAATGGTTGGTGTAGCCCCGGGACAATACCGGGATAATCTGCGTAGTGATCTTCGCATCGTCTCCTTGTTTTTAGAGGATTATTTACTGGCATTAGGGGTAACTCCGATTGTACAGTGGTCACATGGGGGATGGGGAAAGCTTGATTATCTTGGGCTACAGCATATTCCGACGCACGATGTCCTGACACAGGACATTCATCAGCTATCCTATTATAAGCCAGATTTTATTATGGTGAGAGAAGGGGTTCAAAGCTTAGCAGGTATCTATGATCAATGCAGGCAGATTGCACGTACAAGTGTCATTTCGCACCCTGTTGATGATTGGCGTTCGACCCTGCGTACAGTAGCTGATATGCTAGGGCGAACGAATACGGCTGAGCAGTTAATCAAGCAATACGAGAATAAGGTAGCAAAGGCTAAGGAAGCGTTGGCACATTCTGTAAAAGGGAAAACCTTTGCTTTCCTGCGGGTATCCGCCCATTATATCAGCGTGGATTATCTTTACACAGGGCCTGTACTATATCGAGATTTAGAGATGAAACCACATCCATTCGTAAGCCAAGTGAAAGGAGAGTCTAAGCGAAGATGCTTGTCATGGGAAGCCCTTTCTGAGTTGGATGTAGATCATCTATTCTATACATTTGATAAATGGCATGACGAAGGTGAAGGCGCAGAAAAAAGGCAGCTATCTCATCCGATTTGGCAATCCATTCCGGCTGTTCAGAAAAACTGTGTGTATGAGGTAGATTTTATGACATGGATGAGTCATGGGGTTATCGCTAATAGCAGGAAGATTGATGATGTGATGAGGGTGCTCGGAAGAACATATACGATATAGTAAGAATCATGATAATCTGCCGCAAAGTGGCTGGATGACTGAATTCCTTCCGTACCAGGCAATATCTATTCATGCAGCAAATCGTGGAGCAATATCAGCCGTTGGAAGCAGCACAGAAGAGCCGGTGTCGCTTCCTATTAGACGAGCTCTTGCACATTGTCTTTTCTCAAAAGCGAAGGATTCGAAAACACCAGGAAATCCCGGTTACCAGAATAATTAGCCAATTGTAGTTTACTATATAGCAAAAAAAGCATCTGAACTGTAAAAAAACAGTTTAATAAGTTCTAAATAATGGCTCCCATTTTTATAATATTACTAATGTTATAAATGGAGGTGAGTATGGCGGTCTTGTCAGAACTTCGCTTTACCACATCATGGGAGGTCATTAAATGACAGAACAGTGCGTCATAAGCAAGATGGCAATCAAGGTATGTGTTGCTTTTGGACTTCTAGTAGTAATGATAGCAGGGGCTATGTTTATTGCTGAACGTGTGTCAGCTCACGGCTATGTGGAATCACCTACAAGTCGGGCTTATATGTGTAAACAAGGCAAAAACATGAATTGTGGTCCCATTCAGTATGAGCCTCAGAGTGTAGAAGGAGAAGGGTCCTTTCCACAATCTGGCCCACCGGATGGACAAATCACAGGGGCAGGGCGCTATCCCGAGCTGTATACACAAACCGCTGATCGTTGGAAAAAAGTAACGATGCATAGTGGGGAAAATACGTTTCAGTGGAGATTGACAGCATCGCATAGCACAAGGGAGTGGAAGTATTACATTACGAAAAATGGCTGGAATCCCAATAAACCACTTGCTCGCTCCGACTTAGACGTAGTTCCGTTTTGCTACTATTACGATGGTGGAAACAGACCAGGTACAACGGTGACTCATACCTGCAATGTACCAACTGATCACAGTGGTTATCATCTTATTCTGGCTGTGTGGGAGATTGCGGATACCACGAATGCTTTTTATCAAGTGATAGACGTTAATCTGGTCAAAAGCGCTGCTACTGAGCAAGTCTCGATCGATGTAAGCAAGACTGCTATAGCACCACAAGCTCCTCAAATGAAAAAGGTAAGCCCTATCTTTTCTACGATACAACAAATGAAACAGGGAAGTATACTGCCACGTGCCCACTGGTTTGCTGGTGATCAACGGGCGCTATACTGATTCATTATAGACCGAATAATAGGTGTCACTAAAACGCCTATTATTAGGCTTTTTTGAGTCAAAAAACCTATGCAGAAAAAATAATGTAATAATAACATAAATCTAGTTCTTTCATCCTAAAAAAAGTTACATAGAAAATAAAGACAGGAAAGAATCGCCGTTTCCATCATTTTACTGGATTTTATCATAATCAAATCTTTTACTTTTAAAAATTAGTAGATTTAAAAATATGACTATTGTAATGTGATAATTCAGTCGTAAAGAATCTATCTAATCTGCTACCAATTTTAATAAAATAACAAATGTTACAAAGTATTTCGTATAACCTAGAAAATCACATACTAGGAGGTAGACAGAATGACTTTGCAATGGAAAACAGTTTTTGGGAAAAGCTCTATAGCTTTTGGAATAACGCTTGCCGCTATGGCTGGTACGATGGTATTTGCAGGCAGCGCGTCAGCACATGGTTACATTGAATCACCTACGAGTAGAGCTTTACTTTGTAAGCAAGGACAAAACGTTGGTTGCGGTCAAATTCAATATGAACCGCAAAGTGTAGAGGGAGTAGGTAATTTCCCACAATCTGGACCTAAAGATGGGGAGATTACAGGAGCAGGAAAATATAAGGAACTCTTTGTCCAAACCGATAGTAGATGGAAAAAGGTGGATATGGAAGGTGGGAAAAATACTTTTACGTGGTATTTAACCGCTCCACATTCTACAGGTGACTGGAAATATTATATAACGAAAAAAGATTGGAATCCTAACAAGCCATTAGGGCGCAACGATCTTGAACTCATTGCTACATTTAACGATGGTGGCAAGGTTCCCCCTAAATCAGTGTCTCATGTTGTTAATGTTCCGACCGACCGCAGTGGCTACCATATCATCCTTGGTGTGTGGGAAATCGCTGACACAGGGAATGCTTTTTATCAAGCAATCGACGTTAATTTGAAAAACGATGGTAACCCAACAGAACCAGAGGTACAATTGCCGACAATTCCTAGTAACCTGACCTCTCCAGGACAGACAACAACAAGTATTGAATTGCGCTGGTCAGCATCGACAGCCTCTGAAGGTATCAAAGAATATGAAGTATATCGCAATGGTAGTCTAGCAGGTAAGACTAGCCAGGCATATTTTGAAGATAAGGAATTGACGCTCGATACGGCTTACACATATACGGTTCGATCCATTGATTTCGCTGGAAATAAATCTGAAATGTCCAAGCCATTCACAGTTAGAACTAGTAAAGAAGACGAACAAGTGGAATTGCCAACTGTACCAGATAATCTAGTTTCTTCAGCCAAAACTACATCTACAATTGAGTTGAGTTGGACAGCTTCCGCAGCTCCACATGGGATTCACGCCTATGAAGTGTATCGTGATGGCCGACAAGTAGGGACGACTATAGAAACAAGCTTTACAGACAAAGATTTGAAGGCTGACACAACCTATTCTTATATGGTAGTAGCTGTTGACCATGCAGGGAATAAATCTGATTTCTCACAAAAAGTAACAGTGCGTACCGAAAAAGAGCAGACTGGGAACACCGGTGACACATGGAATAAAGACAACGTTTATAATACTGGTGATCGAGTGATATATGAGGGCGTAGAATATGAGGCTCAATGGTGGACTCGCGGCGACCGTCCCGACAGCACTGATGTATGGAAGCAGGTAGGCGATGCTATACAAAAATGGAACAGCGACAAAGCCTACCAAGGTGGAGCAAAAGTATCCTACGAGGGTAAAACCTACCAAGCAAAATGGTGGACAAAAGGTGAAGAGCCTAGTACATCATCCGTATGGACACTTGTACAGTAAGTAACCGGAGCAGTAACAGATAGGATTAGAAAAAAGGAAAAAGGGACCATTCAGTAGCATTTTTGAATGGTCCCTTTTTTTATTTTACTAAGCTAAGGCTTACTAGGGGAGAATGCTTACACGGGTACCTTGATCTGCACTTTTCCTAATAATCCCCGCTTTTAATTTAGATGTCGACATAGTTAGCCCTCTCCTTTTCTTTCTGGTTTGTACATTATAAAGAAAATACAGATATTTTCCTGTTCTTGAAAAATATCTATCATCTTAGAAACAAAGATCATTTTAAGTAGCCGATTTTTTCATTTACGTCCATTTCTTTTTCATCCCTAACAACTTCTGGTAGTATGGTATAGAGAATATAGACAGATAAAGCATTGATAGGGCTATTGATACACGGAGGAACGGATAATGAACAGAAGATATCTTGCTATTTATGAAGAGATTAGACAGGGAATTATTGAAGGAGTGTATCCACCAGGGGAAAAATTACCTTCTGAAAATGATTTTTGTAAAAAGTTTGAGACTAGTAGGGGCACGATTCGCCGTGCTTTAGATATGCTGGCAGAAGAAGGGCTTGTGAACAGCATGCATGGGAAGGGCGTCTTTGTATTAGATCAAAATACAATTAGCTTTTCCTTTGGTGGATTAGTTAGCTTTAAAGAAGCTAACGAAAATAGCGGAGTGGTCTTTTCGACAACTGTGCCATTTTTTACAGAGCTGGTTATTGATAAAAAACTGGAACAAAAAACTCATCTTCCAAATGGTATAGACGTTTATCATTTATATCGGGTAAGAAAGCTGGATGGAGAAAGGGTCATATTGGATATCAACTATTTTAGCAAAGAAAAGTGTGCAGGCTTGACTCCTGAAATCGCTGAAAAATCTATTTACGATTATATAGAGAATGATTTGGAATTAAAAATTGGGTTTGCGCAAAGAGTAATTCAAGTAGAGCAAGCAACAGGAAAAGATCGAGAGTATCTGGATATGAAAGCATTTGGATTTGTTGTGGTCGTTCGCAACTATGTGCATTTATATGACGGTACGATATTTGAGTATACAGAGTCACGACATCGTCCAGATCGATTTGTGTTTACTGATTTTGCACGTAGGCGATGAAATAATCGTTTACGTGAAGCAGTAGCTAGATAATGTAGGAACAATTCATGCCTCTATTGGGCAGCCCTGTTATATAAAACATAGGCTATGACTTCCTTTGCTTATTGATGTTTAAGGGTTCAAACAACGTAATGAGGTTATTGTCCGGGTCTAGTACGCTGAAATCACGATCACCCCCACAGCTGCTCTTTTAACTAACCATTGGAATGCAGGATATCCAGCGGTTGAATACGCTGATAAAGCTCATCAATATTTTCCACTCTGATTCGGCAGCTGGCTGTACCTGCAAAAAACGATTCTGCACCCGAAACAATCAGCGAGAGATCATTTCGATTACGCCAGCTCTCATCACTGGCTATCCAAAGCTGAATCTCAACATGATGATATTTCATAATAATGAATCCTCCTTCGTGATAAATGACGGTAAAACCAAGTTTATCACGATAAAAATCCTCGCTTTTTCTCATATCTGTTATAGGCAATGTTGGAATGCCTTCCCTCATTCATAGGAGTAAATTTCCTATTCATATGCTGCATATGGCTTCTTTTCGAACAATCCCGATTGTAAGATTTATAGATTTCGCGAATTTACATCGTTAATTCTATTTTTTTAAAAATAAAAAAGAGAACGCTTTAGTATCACTTTCAAAGCAGTATCAGTCAGTAGATATCATGAGATTTTTAGTGCCTAATTCAGGTAGTTGGTTTTTTAGCGGGTTAAAGCGGAGCAGGGTGTTTTTGAGTCTGCATGCTAGATGTAGTGTTGACTTGATAATGCAGGGATGGGCATTTCCGCTCGGTACTTTAGAATAATTTGTCTAGTATAACTTGTATAAACAAGTGTTTACAAACTTGTCTATACAAGTTATACTAAGATCAACAAATAAGGATGAAAGCGATTCCAAGGGGAGGTACATCTATGAGTGTTAGCAAAAAGTCCGTGGAGGAGATCGTTGAAGCGCTAGGCGGTAAAGAAAATATTGTAACCGCTTCACATTGTGTAACGCGCTTACGCCTTGCTTTGCTGGATGAGGAGAAGGTCCAGAAGGAAGAGCTAGATAATAATGATCTAGTAAAAGGCTCCTTTTCAGCGAATGGACAGTTTCAGGTTGTAATTGGTCCTGGTCTTGTTGAAAAGGCTTATGCTCATTTATTAGAGCTTACTAGTTTAGAAACGGCTTCCAAGCAGGAGCTAAAGGATGCTACGGAAAAAAAATTAAATCCGCTACAACGAGCAATTAAAACCTTAGCTGATATTTTCATCCCAATTCTACCCGCAATTGTGACCGCTGGTTTGCTAATGGGGATAAATAATGTTTTGACAGGGAAAGGGATATTTTTCCCAGACCAATCACTTATTCAGGTATATGGTCAATGGAAGGACCTAGCAGATATCATTAATCTTATTGCCAATACGTCCTTCGTGTTCTTGCCTGCCTTAATCGGTTGGTCTGCTGCTAAACGCTTTGGCGGCAGTGAGCTTCTTGGGATGGTGCTTGGGCTAATGCTGATCCACCCTGATTTATTAAATGCTTGGGGATATGGAGATGCAGTTGCAAAAGGTACAGTGCCATACTGGAATTTATTTGGCTTAAGTGTTGAAAAAATTGGGTATCAAGGTCAAGTGTTACCTGTTCTGGTTTCAGCGTTTTGTTTAGCGAAGATAGAACAATTCATGAATAAGCGTGTACCAGACGCTTTCAAGCTATTATTAGTAGCTCCAGTAACATTGTTAGTGACAGGTTTCTTATCATTTATCGTGATTGGGCCATTAACCTTCTCAGTCGGAACTGTTATTACGGATGCCTTTGTAAGTATTTTTGATAATTTTGCAGCGGTTGGCGGTTTCATTTATGGTGGTTTCTATGCCTTGCTGGTTGTAACTGGTATGCATCATACCTTCCTAGCAGTAGATTTACAATTGATCGCAAGTGTAGGCGGAACCTTCTTATGGCCGATTTTAGTGCTTTCTAATATTGCTCAGGGCTCTGCTTCATTAGCTACGATGTTTTTGATTCGCGATGAAAAAGGCAAGGGCTTATCACTTACATCAGCGATTTCTGCTTTCTTAGGAATTACAGAACCAGCTATGTTCGGGGTAAATCTACGGATGCGTTATCCATTTATCGCCGCGATGATTGGATCTGCACTCGGTGCTATATTTATTACAATAAATAAGGTGAAAGCCGCTTCGATTGGTGTGGGTGGTTTACCGGGCTTCTTGTCCATCTTCCCACAAAATTGGTTACCGTTCTTTGTCGGAATGGCAATCGCTTTAGTTATACCTTTTGTCCTTACTATTATCTTTGGCAAAATGCGTAGCAAAAAGGCAGAAGGGCAAGAGACAAAGTCTGTAGCATAACAACTAACATTTATGACGCGTAAGTCATGCACATACAACTAGATTAAGTCTTTACAAAAAATGGTGGTGTAAGCAATGCAGAAAACATGGTGGAAGAAAGCAGTCGTGTATCAGATTTATCCGAAAAGCTTTCTTGATACAACAGGAAACGGTATCGGAGATTTGGCAGGAATCACTCGCCAATTAGATTATTTACAGAAATTAGGTGTGGATGTAATCTGGTTAACTCCTATTTATGCGTCCCCACAAAAAGATAATGGCTACGATATCAGTGATTACTATACGATCAATCCGGAGTACGGAACTATGGAGTCCTTTGAGGATTTGTTGCATGAGGCTCATCAGCGCAATATAAAGCTGATTATGGATATCGTTGTGAACCATACATCAATTGAGCATGAATGGTTTAAACAAGCAAGGTCTTCCAAAGATAATCCGTATCGCGACTATTACATTTGGAAAGATGGTGTGGATGGCAATCCACCTACGAACTGGCAGTCTAAATTTGGTGGAAACGCTTGGGAATGGGATGAGCAAACCGGGCAATATTACTTGCATTTGTACGATGTGACGCAAGCTGATTTGAACTGGGAGAACCCGAGGTTACGACGCGAAATTTATGATATGATGCATTTTTGGCTGAAAAAAGGCGTGGATGGTTTCCGCTTAGATGTTATTAATGTAATTTCCAAGGATCAGAGCTTCCAAAACGATACGCTACAAAGCCCAATGGAGGATGGACGACGTTTTTATACGGATGGTCCGCGCATCCATGAATATTTAAAAGAAATGAATGAGCAGGTGTTTTCTCATTATCCTCAGATCTTAACTGTAGGAGAGATGTCGTCTACAACGATTGATAATTGTATTCGCTATACCAATCCAGACGAAAAAGAGCTCAGCATGGTCTTTAATTTTCATCATTTGAAGGTCGACTATCCGAGCGGACAAAAGTGGGCTGCAGGTGAGTTGGATTTTGGAAAACTAAAGAGCATTCTCAATGAATGGCAGGTTGGAATGCAAGCAGGTGAAGGCTGGAATGCTTTGTTCTGGTGCAATCACGATCAACCGCGTGTAGTTACTCGCTTTGGAGACGATCAGAAGTATCATAAGGAATCTGCGAAAATGCTGGGTACGGCTCTTCATTTTATGCAAGGTACTCCCTATATTTATCAGGGGGAAGAGTTTGGTATGACTGATCCTGGTTTTTCTCGTATTGAGGAATACCGTGATGTAGAAACGATTAATGCCTACCATTTGCTTCAGGAGACAGGCATCTCTGAGCAGGAGATTATGAAGGCGATCAAACAAAAATCCAGAGATAATTCACGTACACCAATGCAATGGATGGACGCTCCTAACGGCGGATTCACGGCAGGTACTCCTTGGATTCATGTAGCTAATAATTATCCATCTATCAATGCGCAGCGAGCGCAAGAAGATCAGGATTCCATCTGGTATCACTATCAAAAATTGATCCAGTTACGCAAAAAGCATGATGTTATTGCATACGGTGATTTTACAATGCTGTATCCAGAGCATCCTCAGATTTATGCCTATGTACGCCAATATGGTGCTGAGTCGCTAGTTGTAGTTAATAATTTTTACGCGGAGCCAACAGAATTTGTACTGCCGAAGGAAATAGCTCAAAAAGCACATATGGAGGTTATTCTGACCAACTATCCTGATGTGCCGGCAACATTGGACAAATTTACATTGCGTCCATATGAATCGCTTGCTATTGTAATAAAATAACAGCTTAGAAAAACAGAATGCCCACCTCCCAGCTTCGGATCGGGAAATTGGCATTTTGTTTTTTTGTTTCTATTTGTACTCATAGCCATACAGCGGTATCATAAGAAGGAGAGTGGTTGACATAATAAGATCGTCATGTTCAACCGATAGAATCCGGTTTTGAGAGGATGACAACATGGGTAAAAAGATTGTTTTAGCAGAGAAACCCTCAGTGGGTAAAGATATTGCCAGAGTCTTGAAATGTACCAAACAGGGAAATGGGTACCTTGAAGGCGACAAATATGTAGTAACCTGGGCATTTGGCCATCTGGTTACGTTGGCTGATCCTGAAGCCTATGGAGAGACATATAAAGCTTGGAAGCTGGAGGATTTACCGCTGTTGCCGTCTCGCCTGCAATTAACTGTCATCAGACAGAGCTCCAAGCAATATCAGATTGTAAAAAAATTATTAGCGCGTCAGGATATTTCAGAAGTGATTATTGCTACTGATGCTGGTCGTGAAGGTGAGCTGGTGGCGCGATGGATTTTAGAAAAGGCACATGTGAAAAAGCCTATTAAACGACTATGGATTTCCTCTGTGACTGATAAAGCAATCAGTGATGGCTTCAGAAAGCTGCGAGATGGCAAGGAATACGAGAATCTCTATGCTTCTGCTGTAGCTCGCGCTGAAGCTGACTGGTTTGTCGGGATCAATGCCACTCGTGCTCTTACAACGAAGCATAATGCCCAGCTCTCCTGCGGACGTGTACAAACTCCTACAGTGGCAATGATTGCCAAACGTGAGGAGGAGATTCAAAGGTTCGTTCCTCGCCCCTATTATGGTGTTCAAGCGATTACAGGTAATGGATTAAAGCTTACGTGGCAGGATCAGCAAACCAAAGATATGAAGACGTTTACCAAGGAGAAGGCTGAGAAAATTGTCGAAAGCAGTAAAAACAAGCAAGCTGAAATTATTGACATCAAGAAGGCTGACAAGAAAAGCTTCGCCCCAGCTTTATATGATCTAACTGAGCTACAACGTGATGCGAATAAGCGTTTTGGTTTTTCGGCAAAGGAAACCCTCTCCATTATGCAAGGGCTATACGAAACACATAAGGTACTCACATACCCGCGGACAGATTCTCGCTATTTGACATCAGATATTGTCGAAACATTACCTGATCGATTGAGAGCGATTTCTGTTAAGCCATACACTCCGTTTGCAGCTAAGCTGTTAAAGCAACCGATTCGAGCTGGTAAACATGTAGTGGATAATAGCAAGGTATCTGATCACCATGCGATTATTCCAACTGAGCAATCTGTGCTGTTAAATAAGCTTAGCGATAGGGAACGTAAAATTTATGACCTGGTGGTTAAACGCTTTCTGGCTGTGCTATATCCGCCTTTTGAATATGAACAAATTAGTATTCGTGCCCGAATTGGCAACGAGGAATTTCTAGCAAAAGGGAAGACGATAACGCATCAGGGCTGGAAGGAAATTTATGATAATCACTTTGATGAAGAGGATCAAGGAGATGGATTAAAAGAACAGCTTTTACCAACGCTTGTACAAGGTGAGCAACTATCTGTACAAACCGTTTCTTTTACAAAAGGGGAAACAAAACCTCCAGAGCCATTTACGGAGGCTACACTCCTTTCAGCTATGGAGAATCCTGTCCGTTATATGGGACAGGTTGATAAGCAGCTAGCCAAAACATTAGGTGAGACAGGTGGATTAGGAACTGTTGCTACTCGCGCCGATATTATTGAAAAATTATTTAATAGCTTCCTCATTGAAAAGCGCGGCAAGCATATTCATATTACTTCTAAAGGAAAGCAATTACTTGAGCTTGTACCAGAAGGACTTCGCTCACCGGCTCTTACTGCTGAATGGGAAGTGAAGCTTGGAGCGATCTCGAAAGGAAGCCTGGCTAAAAACAGCTTCATACAGGAAATGAAGAAGTATGCAGAGCAAATCGTTCAACAGATCAAATTTAGTGAGCAAAAATTTCGTCATGACAATCTGACTCGCTCCAAATGCCCGGATTGTGGAAAGCTGATGCTTGAGGTAAATGGGAAAAAAGGAAAAATGTTAGTTTGTCAGGATCGTGAGTGCGGTCACCGTAAGGCCGTGTCCAAGGTTACAAATGCCAGATGCCCACAATGTCGAAAGAAGATGGAGATGCGTGGGGAAGGAGAAGGAAAGATATTCGTATGCAAATGCGGACATCGTGAAAAACTGTCGACGTTTAACGATAGACGTAGCAAGGAGAAACAGACAAATGTTTCGAAACGAGATGTAGCACAGTATATGAAAAATCAGCAACGAGATCAAGAAAGCTTAGGTAATCCAGCCTTGATGGAGGCATTAAAGAATTTTAAGCTAGATCAGTAGTCGTTTTATATAGAAAAGATAGGCTCGAAAATAAGGCGCCCGCTCTCTTTATTAGCTAAGAGAAAGGGCGTCTATTTTAGCTTCTCTTTTCTATATGGAAAAAGGAATTAACAAAATCTGAAGAAAATTTCAGAATTTATTATTTTTATGTTAAGAGATTTTGAAAGAAGTGCATCTATTTACTTTATCCATAAATGAAAGCAAAAATGAGATTGTTATATTCCATAAAATGTAAATGTTTTTATATCTTGGAAAACATAGAGTCGAGAACGCTGTTCACTATACAAGAAGACTATAGATACGAGCTTTTACGGCTATTTTTACGATTTGATAACGCCTTCTTTTTTTAGTCTAATAAAAAACAGTAACGAATCGAAAAAATAACAATAATTTGATTGGTAAATAACATTGTTACTAATTAACAGAAAACAAAATCATTATTTTTACATAATAAAAACATAATAATAAAATGTGATAGAAAAATATTGAAGAAAATGTCCATTATTGGTAGTATTGAAAAATAAACCTGTAATTTTATGTATTATAATGCAATTATTTGTCGCATATTTACTAGCATAAATGTTAGCGATGATGTGAGCAAATCGTTACCTGTTAGAAGGAAGATCAGATACATATGATTCAAAATTTTTCGTTTTTTTATTTTAAAAGACAAAGAGGTGGTCCTGATGGATTTATCTACATTAAATTTTTTGGGTGAAACAGAAAAGCATAAGTTATTGAATCAATTCAATGATACGGACGCTAATTTTCCTCAGGAGATGACCATTCATGGGCTGTTTGAAAAGCAAGTCCAAGAAAGACCGAATCAAACTGCGGTAATTTTTAATGAACAAAGTATGACGTATAAAGAAATGAATGAACGAGCCAATCAAGTAGCACATAGCTTACGGAAGCATGGAGTTGCTCCAGATGAGATCGTTGGAATTCTAGCAGATCGTAACATGGACATGCTTATTTCCATTCTCGGCGTATTAAAGGCTGGAGCTGCTTATATGCCTATTGATCCTACATACCCTACAGAACGTATTCTTTATATGATCCATGATAGCCAGACCAAAATTGTCTTAGCTGAACATAGAGAGATGGTTCCGGAAGGCTGTAATGCAGAGCTGATCCTCTTGCACGATAGCTCCCTTTTAAACGAAGAGACATCTGATCTAGAGCATGTAAATAAGCCTGAAGATTTGGCCTATATTATCTATACATCAGGTTCTACTGGTAAACCAAAAGGGGTTATGATTGAACATCGAAATGTCATTCGCTTGCTATTTAATGACAGAAACTTATTTGATTTTACTAGTGATGATGTCTGGACCGTTTTCCATTCGTTCTGTTTTGACTTCTCTGTTTGGGAGATGTATGGGGCTTTACTGTATGGAGGAAAAATCGTTCTCGTCTCTTTTGAGATAGCTAGAGATCCTCAGGCCTTCCGAGATTTACTTCAGGAGCAAAAGGTTACGATTTTAAATCAAACCCCTACAGCTTTTTATCAGCTCTCGTCTGAAGAGATGCAGCACTCAGACAGCAATCTATCGATTCGTAAAATCATTTTTGGTGGAGAAGCGTTGACGCCATCACAGTTGAAGGCATGGAAACAAAAATATCCAAATACAGCCTTGATTAATATGTACGGTATTACAGAAACAACTGTTCATGTGACTTATAAGGAGTTTCAATTACATGATATGGACAGCACAGTTAGCAATATCGGAAAGCCTATCCCAACGCTTAGAACCTATGTTTTAGATTCCAAGAGAAACCTAGCTCCAATTGGAGTGAAAGGTGAACTGTATGTGAGCGGCAAGGGAGTAGCCCGCGGTTATTTAAACAAACCTGAATTGACGGAAGAACGGTTTATGGATAACCCGTTTGTCTCTGAAGAAAGAATGTATCGCACAGGAGACCTAGCTAGATGGCTACCTGAAGGAGAGCTAGAATACTTAGGAAGGATTGACCATCAGGTAAAAATCAGAGGCTATCGCATTGAACTCGGAGAAATAGAAGCCGAGCTATTGAAGCAAAAAGGGATTAAAGAAGCAGTAGTTTTAGTTACAAATGATAAAGATGCACAACCACAATTACATGCCTATTTAACATCTACGGAAGATTTGGCAGCAGGAGATCTTCGTAATCAACTTACTACAACATTACCCTCTTATATGATTCCGGCTCATTTCATTTTTGTGTCGCAAATGCCTGTTACGCCAAATGGAAAAATTGATAAAGAATCACTTCGTAAAATAGAACCATCACTTCAAGAAAGCCCTACAGAAGCTTATGTAGCTCCACAAACACCTACAGAAAAGCAATTAGTCCACATATGGGAAGAAAATATTGGAATGCAACCGATCAGCATAGACGATAATTATTTTGCTCTAGGTGGTGATTCCATCAAAGCGATTAAGCTATTGCATGCTATAAATAAAGAGTTTCAGATTAGTTTCCAAATTGGAGATTTGTATAAGCATGGAACCATTAGAGAAATGGGACAGCAAATCGGTGAACAAGGCAAGCAGTCTAGCAATCAAAAACTGTTGAAACTTCAGGAATTGGACCGTTTAAAAGAGAAAATTTTGGGAAGTGAGAAATAGTCATGTCGGATAAGCTAAGCAACGCTAAAGACCTATTTCCAATGAGCGATATACAGCTAGGGATGGTCTACCATTCGTTAAAACATGTACACGAAGCTGTATACCATGATCAATTTGTTTATCAAGTAGATGATGATTCATTTGATGTTCATGTACTAGAGCAAGCGATGAGAATGATGGTTGATAAGCACGACATCTTAAAAACCAGCTTTCATATTGAGGAATTTTCCACTCCAGTTCAAGTAGTGCACCAGGAGGTTTCTGTTCGAATTGATGAGACAGACATTACGCATCTGGGAGAAAAACAAAAAGAGTATATCCATCAGTATTTGGCACAGGATCGTCAATCCCCTTTTGATGTAACAACTGCTCCTCTATGGAGAATGAGCGTTTTTAAACTGAATGCAAGCCAAGTTGCTTTAGTCTGGATCTTTCATCATGCTATTTTGGATGGATGGAGTGTTGCATCTTTTATTACGGAATTAATTGATGTTTATTTCAAATTAAAGCACAAAACTTGCACTTTGGAGCATTTGAACACGACCTATAAGGATTATGTGATTGATCAGATGCTATTATCTGAGCAAAATGAGCTGCGTGAATATTGGAAAGAAGAATTAAAAGATTACAAACGGCTACAGCTCCCAGTAAAAGTGGATGAAAATGGCGGTGTTCACGTTACCGTTGTTGAGAAGCTAGACCCTGACATTATAAATAAATGCAGAGAAATTGCACAAGCTCATCACATTCCATTAAAGACCGTATGCCTAACAGCCTTTCTTTCTATGATGCATATGATTTCATATGAGAGAGACCTGACTGTGGGATTGATTGAGAACAACCGACCAATTATAGAAGATGCTGAAAAGGTGTTGGGATGTTTTCTTAACTCAGTTCCATTCCGCGCCATTATACAGAAAGATATGAGCTACAGAGAGCTATTAGAGCAGACACAGCAAAAGCTTGTTGAGATTAAAACATATGGAAGACTTTCCTTTGCTAAGATTATTGAAGTAATTGGCGATACGGGAAGCGAACGTAATCCAGTTTTTGACTGTCTTTTTAACTTTGTCGACTTCCATGTATTTAAAGGGATAAAGGATCATAAAGTAAAGTTTTGGTTAGATGGATATGAAAAAACAAACACCATGTTTGACTTTTCTGTTTCGACCACAATGGATGACTATTTTGTTCGGGTTGTATCTGCACTGCCAGAAGAAGATACGATAAAACTAATTAACTATTATCAACGAATTTTAGAAAAGATTGCTCTTCACATAGATGAAAAAATAGATAAACAAGCCAATCTTGATGAAAAGGAAAGCCACTTGCTGCTAGAGGAATGGAATCAAACGTCAGTTGATTATCCAGACAAGCAAACATTGCATAAACGGTTTGAGGAGCAAGTAGCCAAAAATGAAGAACAGGTAGCGCTGGAATATGAGGATAAGCAGCTTACCTATAGGGAATTGAACGCTAAAGCCAATCAATTGGCACGTGTTTTACAGAAGCATAATACGCTGCCAACTCAGGTAGTTGGTCTAATGGCAGAGCGTTCACTAGAGATGATAATAGGCATTCTTGGGATATTAAAAGCCGGCGGAGCCTATATGCCTATTGACCCTACGTATCCTGCGGAGCGTATCCAATATATGCTCGAAGATAGTCGATCCTATCTTTTACTTGTACAAAAAACGGAAATGATTCCAGCCAATTATCAGGGAGAAGTACTTATCCTCACAGAGGAACTTTGGGCAGATGAGAATACAGAGAACCTAGAATTAGTCAATCAGCCACAGGATGTTGCCAATATCATGTATACATCTGGGACTACAGGAAAGCCAAAAGGTATCCTGATCACTCATCGAAACATTATGACTACCATAATCAACAATGGCTATCTTGATATTTTTTCAACAGATCGAATATTGCAAATGTCTAATTATGCTTTTGATGGTTCTACCTTTGATATATACAGTGCTTTGCTAAACGGAGCTACCCTCGTGCTAGTTCCCAAGCAAACACTCATGAATACGACCGATCTGTTAGCAATCATCAAAGATAGCAATATCACGGTAGCTTTAATGACAACCTCTCTATTCAATACGTTGGTTGATCTTGATGTAACCAGCTTCCAACATACACGTAAGGTTTTATTTGGCGGGGAAAAGGCTTCATGTAAGCATGTAGAAAAAGCATTGGATTATTTGGGTGAAGGGCGCCTAGTAAATGGATATGGTCCGACAGAAACAACGGTGTTCGCTACTACCTATACAGTCGATAACACGATTAAAAAGCTGGGAAGTGTCCCGATCGGACGTCCTTTGAGCAACACTTCGGTATATATTTTTGGATTAGATGATCAATTACAACCACTTGGAGTACCAGGGGAGTTATGTGTAGCAGGAGAATGCATTTCGCCTGGATATCTGAATCGTCCCGACTTAACGGCAGACAAATTTATTGATAATCCACTTAAACCAGGTGAGAGAATGTACCGTACAGGTGACCTGGTTCGTTGGCTGCCTGAAGGTGTCATGGAATACATGGGGCGGATTGATGAACAAGTCAAGATTCGTGGACATCGTATCGAGCTAGGGGAGATTGAGGCAAAGCTGCTTGAGCATCCTTCGATTCGAGAAACAGTGCTGGTGGCTAAACAGGATGCAAATGGCCATTCTTTTTTAGGTGCGTATCTTGTTACAGACAACTTCTGCCCTGTAACGGAATTACGGAATTATCTGATGGAAACCTTGCCAGAATATATGGTTCCTTCTTATTTTATCGAGCTGGATAGCCTACCGCTTACTTCAAATGGAAAGGTAGACAAGCGAGCATTGCCTGAACCGGAATCTCAGGCTTTACACGCATATACCATCCCGGAGAATGAGATGGAAGAAAAATTGGTTCAGCTATTCCAGGAAGTGATGGATGTAGAGCGTGTTGGTACCCAAGATAGCTTTTATGAATTAGGCGGTCATTCCTTAAAAGCAATGCTTTTGGTTTCACGAATTCATAAGGATTTTGGAATAAAGATACCGTTGAAGGAAGTATTCAGTCGTCCGACCGTGAAGGAATTGGCTGCCTATCTGACTGGGTCAGAAGAAGCAAACTATATTGAAATTGAAGCAGCAGAAGAGAAACCATACTATCCAGTTACTGCCGCCCAAAAACGGATGTATATCGCCCAGCAATGGGAGGATGGGGAAGCCACTAGCAGTTATCACATGCCGTTTATGATGGAAATCACAGGGCCTCTTCAAGTAGAAAAGCTACAACAAACAGTAAAGAGTCTTGTCGCAAGGCACGAGTCGTTGCGGACATCATTTCACATGATCAATGAAGTATTGATGCAAAAGATACATGCAGATGTATTGTGGGATTTAGATATTGATCTAGAGTCAGTTGTCGCTTCAGAGCAAGAAATTGATGAAAAAATGTTCCAATTCCTCCGCAAATTTGATTTGAGTCAAGCTCCTCTCTTTAGAGCTAAGCTGATTCGTGTCAATGCTAGTCGGCATGTATTGTTATTAGATATGCATCATATTATTTCGGATGGATTTTCATACCAGATATTTTTTGATGAGCTTACCAAGCTGTATCAGGGCGAGGAACTGCCATCTCTCAAAATACAATATAAGGATTATGCCGTTTGGCAGCATTCGGAAGAACAACAGAAGCGTTTGCAACAGCAAGAGGATTATTGGTTAGGTCAATTCCAAGGGGAAATTCCTGTTCTGGAATTGCCTACGGATTACCAGCGCCCGGTTGATAAACAGTTTGCTGGAGCATTATTCACACACGGGTTATCTGCTGGTCTAACAGAGAAGCTGAGAAAATTAGCGATTAAGGAAAAAACGACGTTATACACCGTACTGCTGACGGTCTATAGCATTCTATTGACCAAATATACAAGTCAAGAGGACCTCATTGTAGGTACACCGATTGCTGGACGTCCACACGCAGATTTAGACAGAGTATTTGGGATGTTTGTAAACACGCTGGCTATCAGAACAGCTCCAAAAGTAGAGCATTCCTTCTTAACGTATCTCTCAGAGGTCAAAGAAACAGTGCTAGGTGCTTATCAAAATCCAGATTATCCATTTGAGGAGCTGGTTGAAAAAACGCTAGTTCAGCGCGATGTAAGCCGTAATCCTTTATTCGATGTAATGTTCTCCGTAGAGAAATTACCATCTGCTGTACAGTTCGATGATTTACGTTTCTGCCCACGCTTATTTGATTGGAGGAAGGCAAAATTTGACTTGGATTGGACAGTGGTGGAAGGTGAATCATTGGAGGTTTTGGTTGAATATAGCACGAGCTTGTTCGATCGGGCGACCATTGAGCGCATGGCTAAGCATTTTGAGCATATTTTGGAGCAAATCCTTGATCAGCCAGACCTGTCTATTTCTGAGATTGAACTGCTGACCGAGGCAGAAAAACAACAAATTTTGATTGAGTTTAATCAATCGGATAAATCCTTTGACAGCGAAAAAACGATTCAGGAGCAATTTGAAGAATGGGCAGAAAAAGCCCCGCACAGCATTGCCTTAGTCTTTAAAGACAAGCAAATGACCTATCAGGAATTAAATCAACGTGCTAACCAAGTTGCGCATTTATTACGTGGCAATGGGATTTCCGCAAATGATTTTATCGGTTTAATGGTGGATCGATCGTTTGAGATGATCATTAGTATGCTAGGTATTTTGAAGGCGGGTGGAGCCTACCTACCTATTGATCCTGATTATCCTGAGGACCGTATCGATTACATGTTATCTGACAGCAAAGCGAAGATTCTCTTAAAGCAAAGTGACCAAACTGCACCAGCTTCCTTTGAAGGTAAAGTCATCGCTATTGATACTCCAGAGTTGCTAGAGATGGATATAGAAAATATTCCTAAGGCGAATAACTCATCCGACTTGGCTTATATCATTTATACATCTGGATCAACCGGAAAACCAAAAGGAGTATTGATTAATCATCGATGCGTGATCAATATGCAGCTTACAGCTGAAACCTTTGGTATCTATCCTTCGAGTCGTATTCTACAGTTTGCATCCTTTAGTTTTGATTCATCTGTGGGCGAGATTTTTTATACATTATTAAACGGAGCATGCCTGTATTTGGTAGAAAAGGATTTGCTTTTATCCGGTAATGAATTCGTGGCATGGCTAAAGAAAAATCGGATTAGCTCGATTCCATTTATTTCACCGTCGGCTCTGCGGATGCTTCCTTATGAGGATTTACCTGATCTCGCATATATAAGTACGGGTGGGGAGACATTGCCGGCTGACCTTGTTAAAGCGTGGGGAGAAAATCGTGTCTTCCTAAATGCATATGGCCCGACGGAAACAACTGTAGATGCCACTGTCGGTGTATGTACACCAGAAGGGAAACCGCATATCGGAAGACCCGTTACGAATAAAAAGGTGTATGTAGTAAATAGCAATAATCAATTACAGCCGATTGGTGTTCCTGGCGAGCTTTGCATTGGCGGGGAAGGGGTTGCACTTGGCTATCTAAACAGACCTGATCTAACCCAAGAAAAATTCGTTTCCAATCCGTTTGCCCCGGGTGAAAGAATGTACCGCTCCGGAGACTTAGTCAGATGGCTACCTGATGGAACAATTGAGTACTTCGGAAGATTAGACGATCAAGTAAAAATTAGAGGACACCGTATTGAACTAGGAGAGATTGAAACAAGGCTACTAGAGCATCCAGCCATTAAAGAAGCCATTGTCATTCCACGTTCTGATGAGTCAGAGGCTACATATTTATGCAGCTATTTGATTGCAGAAGGATCATGGAATGCGGCTGACCTACGTAAGTATTTGAAGGCTTCTTTACCGGAATATATGATACCTTCGTATTTTGTGGAGCTGCACGAGCTACCGCTAACACCTAATGGAAAAGTTAATAAAAAAGCATTACCAAAACCAGAAAAGCAAATGCAGAGAGGGCAGGATTATGTAGCCCCTACTAACCCTATCCAATCCATTTTATCTCAGATTTGGACTGACGTGCTTGGTGTTGAAAATATAGGAATTCATGACAATTTCTTTGAATTAGGTGGAGATTCAATTAAAGCCATCCAAATTTCAGCTCGACTTAATAAGCATAATCTCAAGGTTAAAATGCGGGAATTGTTTAAGAACCCAACGATTGCTGAGCTAAGTCTACTTGTACAACAGATCGTTCAGGAGATCGATCAAGGAGTAGTAGAAGGAAATATTCCGCTTACACCGATCCAGCATTGGTTCTTTACCCAATCATTCCCGCAGGTCAACCATTACAATCAATCGGTTCTCCTCTTTAATGCGGAGGGCTGGGATGAGCAGAAAGTAGACAAAGCTTTTGAGATGCTAACCCAGCACCATGATGCACTGCGAATCGTATATAGCCTCGACGAGCAAGAGGTTGTACAGCGTAACCGGGGATTGGAAGGCTCGAACTATCATTTCGAAATCATTGATGCAAGACAAGATGGAGAAGATCAGTCGAACTGGAAAGCAGCGGCGAATCGGATGCAGGCAAGTATGGATATCGTAGAAGGACCTTTAGTGCAGATCGGATTGTTCCGTGCTAATGAAGGAGCTTATTTGTTAATTGCCATTCATCACTTAGTGGTAGATGGGGTGTCTTGGCGTATCCTACTAGAAGACTTCTATCATTTATATAACGGAAACGACTCTCTGCCATTAAAAACGACCTCGTTCCAAGCATGGTCTCAAAAGCTCCAAGAGTACGCCCAAAGCAAGGAGCTAGAACATGAGCTTTCCTATTGGCGCCATTTAGATGAAGCTATCACGGACTATACCTTACACAAAGATATAGAAGCCGTAACCTCAAATAAGACAACCTATGAGGAATTTTTAACTGTATCGATGTCTTTATCAACTGAGGAAACCCAACAGCTAGTTACAGAGGCTCATAAGGCGTACCAGACGGAAATAAATGATCTGCTGCTCACGGCACTGGCTTTAGCTTTGAAGGAATGGACGAATAAAGAGCAGTTGCTAGTTAGTATGGAGGGGCATGGACGTGAAGAAATTCTAGATAACGTAGATATCTCCCGTACAGTTGGGTGGTTTACATCAGAGTATCCGGTTGCTATTCATCTGACGAAAACAGACATTTCGTTTGCCATTAAACAAGTAAAGGAAACGTTGCGTCGTGTACCTAACAAAGGGTTTGGCTATGGGATTCTTAAATATTTGGCAAAAGAGACGTTCAAGCTTAAGCCAGAAATCAGTTTTAACTACCTAGGCCAATTTACAGATAAGGAAGAGGGGAACTCCTCTTTAATGGGTGATCTGATTAGCCCGGCAAATACCAGTGAGCTGTCCCTAGATATCAATGGAAGTATAGAAGCTGACAGACTGCAAATGCACTTTAGTTATAACTCTCGTGCGTACTATCCAGAGACAATCGCAACCCTTGTTCAAAACTTCAAATCCTACTTGCTTGAGATTATCAAGCATTGCCGGACGAAAGAAGGAGTAGAGCATACACCAAGCGACTTTGATATCAATGATCTCACCATGGAAGAACTAGATGATATTTTTGATGACCTGGAAGAAGAGGTATACAAATAACTAGGCAAAAATAT
>ENA-UOTW01000031-UOTW01000031.1-synthetic-metagenome-genome-assembly--contig:-NODE-31-length-52996-cov-2.636350_pt1 | contig 52996 bp, 20 predicted proteins | sample MGYA00238141_ERZ746978 | MGnify/ENA primary metagenome ERZ746978 (study PRJEB28755, sample SAMN02352454) | synthetic metagenome | study: EMG produced TPA metagenomics assembly of the Artificial... | reverse complement strand
CAGCCGATTGCAGTACCAGGGGAATTGTGCGTTGGCGGAGCAGGAATTGCACGGGGCTATTTAAATCGTCCAGAGCTAACAGCAGAGCGCTTTGTGGAAAATCCTTTCGTGTCAGGAGATAGAATGTATCGTACCGGTGATTTAGCACGTTGGTTGCCGGATGGAAGCTTGGAGTATTTAGGACGGATGGATGAGCAGGTTAAGGTACGCGGTTACCGAATTGAGCTGGGAGAAATAGAGACAAGATTATTGGAGCATCCTTCTATAAGCGCAGCGGTTTTACTAGCAAAGCAAGATGAGCAAGGGCATTCGTACCTATGTGCTTACATCGTTGCAAATGGGGTATGGACGGTTGCGGAACTACGTAAGCATCTAAGCGAGGCTTTGCCAGAATACATGGTGCCTACTTATTTTGTTGAACTAGAGCAGATACCGTTCACTTCTAATGGAAAGGTGAACAAACGCGCTTTACCAGAGCCAGAAGGACAAATGACCAGTGTATATGTGGCCCCAGAAACGGAGACAGAAGCAAAAGTAGCAGCGTTATTCCAAGAGATTTTGGGTGTCGAGAGAGTTGGTACACAGGACATGTTCTTTGAGCTGGGTGGTCATTCGCTAAAAGCGATGATGCTCGTTTTACGAATGAATAAAGAACTGGGCATCGAGGTGCCTTTGAAAGAGGTATTTGCACATCCTACTGTCAAGGAATTGGCAGCAACGATCGACCTTCTTGATCGATCAGGCCACTCAGAGATTGAGCCTGCTCCAAGGCAGGAATTCTATCCGGTATCCTCCGCGCAGAGACGGATGTACGTGGTGCAGCATTTAGGAAATGTCCAAACAACCAGCTACAATATGCCGCTTTTCCTTGAAGTCGAGGGAGCTTTAGAAATTGAGAAGCTTCATCTAGCACTTGAGAAATTGGTCGAAAGACACGAGTCGCTACGAACCTCCTTTCATATGGTTGACGAAGAGCTGATGCAGCAGGTGCAAGAAGAGGTGGCCTGGGATTTAGAGATCATGGATGGAACGGAAGGAGACCTTGCAAGCATCACAGCAGGATTTATACGTCCGTTTGATCTCAGCCAAGCTCCATTGTTCCGTGCAGGCATCGTGCGGATTAGCCCTGAGAGATTCCTTTTCATGCTAGATATGCACCATATCATCTCAGACGGAGTTTCTACCAATGTATTGTTCCAGGATATAACGCAGCTCTATCAAGGAAAGGACCTGCCTCCTCTTCCGATACAGTACAAGGACTACGCTGTGTGGCAACAAGCTGATGCTCAAGTGACTCGCTTACAAGATCAGGAAAGCTATTGGTTACATCAATTTGCTGGAGAAGCTTCTGTCTTGGAAATGCCGACAGATTTCCCGCGTCCTGCAGTCCAGCAGTTCGAAGGAGATGTATGGACCTTTGAGATTGATGCTGACATTCTCAGCCAGTTGAAAAAATTATCAGTGAGTCAGGGTTCTACTTTATATATGACTTTATTGGCGGCTTATCAGGTGTTGCTGGCTAAGTATACCGGTCAAGATGATATTATTGTCGGTTCACCAATTGCCGGACGCCCTCATGCGGATGTAGAGAGCATCGTCGGTATGTTCGTCAACACGCTAGCTTTACGTGGACAGCCTGTAGGAGAGCAGACGTTTATTTCCTATCTGGCACAAGTTAAGGAACAGGTTTTACAAGCTTATGCTAATGCAGAGTATCCATTTGAGAAATTGGTAGAGAAGCTCGATTTACAACGAGATATGAGTCGCCATCCACTCTTCGATACGATGTTTACTTTGCAAAACATGGAGATGACTGATATTGATTTGGCAGGCTTGACCTTCAAGCCATTTGATTTTGAATGGAAAAATGCCAAGTTTGACATGGATTGGACAATGCTTGAGGAAGAAACACTCAAGGTAGCTATTGAATACAGTACAAGCCTGTATACAAAAGAAACCATTAGCAGAATGGCTCAACATTTCACCTATGTTTTACAACAAATTATTGAGCATCCAGCCATTGGTTTGGCTGAAATCAAAATTGCTACTCTGCCAGAAATTGAACAGATTTTAACGCAATTTAATGATACTAGGGCCAATTATCCTGATAACCAAACCATTCATAGCCTATTCGAGCAACAAGTGGAGCGTACACCAGAACAGATAGCTGTTGTCTATCAGGATCAATCCATCACGTATCGTGAGCTTAATGAACGTGCAAATAGATTGGCACGTTGCTTGATCGATAAAGGGATACAGAGAAATCAATTTGTTGCAATCATGGCGGATCGTTCCATAGAAACCGTTATTGGAATGATGGGAATTCTCAAAGCAGGAGGAGCTTATGTTCCAATTGATCCTGATTACCCTCTAGATCGAAAGCTGTATATTCTTGAAGACAGCCATGCATCACTATTATTGTTCCAGCAAAAGCATGAGGTCCCCTCAGAATTCACAGGTGATCGGATATTAATTGAGCAGATGCAGTGGTACCAAGCGGCTGATACGAATGTGGGGATAGTCAATACAGCTCAAGATTTGGCGTATATGATCTATACCTCAGGTTCTACAGGTCAACCAAAAGGGGTAATGATTGATCATCAAGCAGTATGTAACCTATGCTTAATGGCCCAAACCTATGGAATCTTTGCGAATAGTCGCGTTCTACAGTTTGCCTCCTTTAGCTTTGACGCTTCCGTAGGAGAGGTTTTCCATACCCTTACAAATGGAGCCACTCTCTATCTGATGGATCGCAATCTGCTCATGGCTGGCGTTGAGTTTGTTGAATGGTTACGAGTAAATGAAATAACTTCTATTCCGTTTATCTCGCCTTCTGCATTGCGTGCATTGCCGTATGAGGATTTACCAGCATTGAAATATATCAGTACAGGTGGGGAAGCATTACCTGTAGATTTAGTCAGACTATGGGGAACTGAGCGAATCTTCTTAAATGCATATGGTCCGACTGAAACAACAGTAGATGCAACGATTGGCTTATGTACGCCAGAGGATAAGCCACATATTGGTAAGCCTGTGTTGAATAAAAAAGCCTACATTATTAATCCAAATTATCAACTTCAGCCAATTGGGGTACCGGGTGAGTTATGCATCGGTGGAGTAGGGATTGCTCCTGGATATTGGAACCGCCCTGAACTAACTAGAGAGAAATTTGTGGATAATCCATTAGCCCAAGGCGAAAGAATGTATAAGACGGGGGACTTAGTACGTTGGCTTCCGGATGGAAATATTGAGTTTTTAGGACGTATTGATGATCAGGTGAAAATTCGTGGACACCGAATTGAATTGGGTGAAATTGAGACGCGGCTTCTTGAGCATGAGCAGGTAATAGAGGCGGTTGTGCTGGCGCGTGAAGATGAACAAGGTCAAGCTTATCTGTGTGCTTATCTGGTAGCAGCAGATGAATGGACGGTAGCAGAACTGCGCAAACATCTAGGAAAAACACTACCCGATTATATGATTCCTGCTTATTTTATCGAGCTTGAGGAGTTTCCTTTGACACCAAGCGGGAAGGTGAATAAAAAAGCTTTACCAGAGCCTGATGGACAAATACAAACGGGAGTGGAGTACGTAGAGGCTACTACCGAAAGCCAAAAAATCCTTGTTGAGCTTTGGCAAGAGGTGTTACGTGTCGAGCGGATCGGTATTTACGATAACTTCTTTGAGCTGGGCGGTGACTCCATCAAGGCAATTCAAATCACAGCAAGATTGCGTCGTCACCACCGCAAGCTGGAAATCAGCCATCTGTTTAAGCACCCAACGATTGCAGAGCTTGCACCATGGATGCAAACCAGTCAGGCATTACTTGAACAAGGAACTGTTGAAGGCGAAGTTATGCTCACGCCAATTCAAAAAGCATTCTTTGAAGAAAATCAGGAACAGCCGCAGCATTTTAATCAGGATTCGTTACTGTACAGCTCGAATGGCTGGAACCAAGATGCGATCGAGCAGGTATTTGAAAAAATAACGGAGCATCACGATGCCCTGCGAATGGTGTATCCGCATACCGAGGGCAAGGTGACTCAGATCAACAGGGGACTTGAGGACAAGGCGTTCACATTGCAGGTGTTCGATTTTACCCAAGAACCAACTGATACGCAGGCAACGAAAATTGAGCAAATCGCTACTCAATTGCAAGCGAGCTTTGATTTAGAAAAGGGACCTCTGGTACGACTTGGCTTATTTACCACCAAGGCTGGGGATTATTTACTGATCGTGATCCATCACCTAGTGATTGACGGCGTCTCTTGGCGTATATTGCTTGAGGATTTTCATAATGCTTATCAGCAAGTCATTCAAGGTCAAGCAATTGTACTTCCTGAAAAAACGACCTCCTTTAAAACATGGAGTGAGCGCTTGAATGAATATGCAAATAGTCATGCTCTTTTACATGAGATTCCATATTGGAAGCAGATGGAAGAAATATCGATCGCCCATCTTCCTAAAAAAGGAAACAATGACGGTAGATATTATGTGAAGGACAGCGAATATGCCACGATGAGTCTAACAGAAGAAGAAACCCAAAATCTTCTTACTCGTGTACATCGAGCTTATCGAACGGAGATTAATGATCTATTGCTTGCTGCATTAGGATTAGCAAGTAAGGAATGGACAAAAGAGAATCGAGTGGCTATCCACTTAGAGGGTCATGGTCGTGAGGAAATAGGTGAAGAGGTAGATGTCAACCGCACTGTTGGATGGTTTACCTCCCTGTTCCCAGTCGTGATTGATTTAGAAAATGACGAATTGCCTCTCATCATTAAATCGGTAAAAGAAACCTTGCGCCGAGTTCCTAATAAAGGCATGGGCTACGGCATACTCAAGCATCTGACAAGCGATGCGAACAAACAGGAGATAACCTTCTCGCTTCGCCCAGAGATCAGCTTTAACTATCTGGGGGTATTTGATCAACAAGAGGAGGAAAGTGAATCTGCTGGGATTCCTACTGGTCAGCCGATCAGCCCACAATATTATGACACGCACCTGCTGGAGTTTAATGGAGCGGTCTCGAATAACCAGTTGCATATAAATTGCCGATTTGCTCCTGCAGCCGTTGATCGAGCGATTGTTGAAATTTTGATGGAGCGCTTCAAGCACCATTTACTTCTAATTAGTAAGCATTGCTTGGAAAAGGATACCGTAGAATTTACACCTACTGATTTTACAGAAAAGGAATTAAGCCAAGAACAGCTTGACGATCTATTAGATGATTTGTTTGAAGACATAGATGATCTGTAATCGCAATGAGATAGGTGGTGCCACACATCGTGCAAAAAAAAGACAAGATCAAAGATATCTATTCACTTTCTCCGTTGCAAAAGGGTATGCTATTTCATTCCATGAAAGACCCACAGAGCGATGCCTATTTCGAGCAGGTTACCCTTTTGCTGGAGGGGGTTGTAAACCCAACCTATTTGGCTGAAAGTATTCAGGGACTCGTACAAAAATACGACATGTTCCGAAGTGTGTTCCGCTATAAAAAAGTAGACCCTGTTCAGGTTGTGCTTAGTGAACGAAAAATAGATTTACAGATTGAAGACCTTACTCAAATCAATGAAGAAGAGCAACGGAAATTCATTGAGGAATATAGAAAAAAGGACCGGGAAAGAGGCTTCGACCTTTCCCGGGATATCCTGCTACGTTTTACATTGTTTCAAACAGCCGCCAATCGGTATGAATTACTGTGGAGTCATCATCATATCCTGATGGATGGCTGGTGTACGGGTATCGTTTTTCAGGATTTATTTCAAATGTACCAACGTCGCTTGTCAGGACAGGCCTTACTTCCAGAGGTGGCCCCTCAATATAGCGAATATATACGCTGGTTAAAGAAACAAGATGACCAACAAGCATTGGCATTTTGGAAGGAGTATCTACAGGGGTTTGAAAACCTTACGGGAATCCCGCGTCTAAGGTCAGGCAATCATCCCTACAAGCAAGAGGAATTCATTTTCTCCTTGGGAGAGGAAGCTACACAAAAACTAACGCAAACGGCTCAAAAGTATCAGGTGACCTTAAATACTGTTGTGCAAACAATTTGGGGAGCGTTATTGCAAAAATACAATAACACGAATGACGCGGCCTACGGTGTGGTTGTCTCCGGACGACCCGCCGAGGTGCCAAATGTTGAACAAATGGTGGGGTTATTTAGTAATACCATTCCTATTCGTATTAAAAAAGAAGCAGGAAAAACGTTTGGGGAAGTGCTGAAAAACGTACAGCAAACAGCGCTGGAGGCAGAAAAATACGGATATCTTTCTTTAGCCGATATTCAGGCGAGCGCAGCTTATACGCATCAATTGCTTGATCATATTTTAGCGTTTGAAAATTTCCCGATGGATCAAGAAACATTTAATCAAGAAAACGTTCTCGGATTTGCCGTGAAGGATGCCCACACGTTTGAGCAGACGCACTATGATCTGACCGTGCTAGTCATTCCTGGCAAGGAATTAATCTTTAAGTTTATGTATAACGAAAGTGTTTATTCAAAAGAGTACCTCAATCTTTTAGAGCTGAATATGAAAAAGCTGGTCTCTTTGGTTATTGAGCAGCAGGATATCTTTGACCCAGCTACCGAGTTTGTATCCGATTTGGAAAAGGATAAGCTTTTAACCATTTTTAATCGTACGGATGCAAAGTACCCAAGAGAAAAAACGATTCATGAGCTGTTTCAAGAGCAGGTTGACAAGAACCCTGATCAAGTGGCACTCGTATTTGGCGAGGCTCAACTAACATACCGCGAGCTGAACGAAAAGGCGAATCAAATGGCCCGCGGTTTACGCAAACAAGGGGTTTTACCTGATCAGGTGATAGGATTACTTACGGATCGTTCCTTAGAGATGATCATAGCCATTCTAGCGATCTTTAAAGCTGGTGGCGCTTATATGCCTATCGACCCATCTTATCCGAGTGAACGCATTCAATACATGCTAGCAGATAGTCGTACCCATTTGCTATTGGTGCAAAAAGCTGAAATGATCCCAGCTAATTATCAGGGTGAGGTACTACTGTTAACAGAAGATAGCTGGATGGATGAGAATACAGATAATTTAGATTTGGTCAACCAAGCACAAGACCTTGCTTATGTCATGTATACCTCAGGTTCAACAGGTAAACCAAAGGGAAATCTGACAACCCATCAAAATATCGTCAAGACCATCATGAACAATGGTTACATGGAGATTACGCCAAATGATCGTCTTCTCCAGTTGTCCAATTACGCGTTTGATGGATCAACCTTTGATATATACAGCGCATTGTTAAACGGAGCTTCTCTTATTTTAGTACCAACGCATGTACTGATGAATCCGACTGATTTGGCATCGGTCATTCAAGACCAGCATATTACCGTGTCCTTTATGACAACATCTCTATTTAACACTCTGGTTGAGCTGGATGTGACTAGTCTCAAACACATGCGTAAGGTGGTGTTTGGAGGAGAAAAGGCTTCGATCAAGCACGTAGAAAAAGCGCTGGATTATTTGGGAGCTGGACGTTTGGTCAATGGGTATGGACCAACAGAAACTACTGTTTTTGCCACTACCTATACGGTGGACCATACGATCAAGGAGACGGGGATTATGCCGATAGGTCGCCCGTTGAACAATACGAAGGTGTTTATTTTAGGAGCAGACAATCAACTACAGCCGATAGGTGCATTAGGCGAGCTATGTGTGAGCGGGGAAGGGCTTGCCCGCGGGTATCTCAATCTTCCAGAGCTGACTGCTGATCGTTTCGTTGAAAATCCTTTTATGCGGGGAGAGAGAATGTATCGCACAGGGGATTTAGCGCGTTGGTTACCGGATGGAAGCATTGAGTACGTAGGTAGAATAGATGAACAAGTTAAGATTCGGGGACATCGGATCGAATTAGGTGAAATTGAAGCTAGATTACTAGAGCATCCTGCTATTAGCGAGACCGTTTTGCTGGCGAAGCAGGATGAGCAGGGGCATTCCTTCCTATGTGCCTATCTAGTGACAAATGGTGCCTGGTCAGTCGCAGAGCTTCGCAAGCATATCAAGGAAACATTGCCGGATTCTATGGTGCCATCTTATTTTATCGAGATAGATAAAATGCCGCTCACTTCAAATGGCAAGGCAGACAAGCGTGCATTGCCAGAGCCAGATGTTCACCAAGTAAGCTCTTATATTGCTCCTGAGACCGAAACAGAGGAAAAGCTGGTTCAATTATTTCAAGAAATCCTAAGTGTTGAACAAGTCGGTACGCAGGATAATTTCTTCGAGCTGGGCGGACATTCGTTAAAAGCGATGATGCTGGTTTCAAGAATGCACAAGGAATTAGATATAGAGGTACCGCTCAAGGACGTGTTTGCTCGACCTTCAGTAAAAGAATTGGCCGCATTTCTTACAAACACAGAAGTGTCGAATTATATAGCGATTGAACCGGCGGCAAAACAGGAATTTTATCCGGTTTCTTCTGCACAGCGCCGAATGTATGTAGTAGAGCAAATCGGTAGCAGTAATACAACCAGCTACAATATGCCTTTTTTGCTTGAAATAGGAGGAGCCCTCGATGTAGTAGGGTTACAAAAAGCATTAAAGAAACTGGTCATAAGACATGAATCGTTGAGAACGTCCTTTCACATGGTTGATGAGGTATTAATGCAGAAGATCCATCCTGACGTGGAATGGGATTTAATGGTCATGGAAGCAAAAGACGAGGACCTTCCGCAAATCATTGATGGTTTTATCCAGCCGTTTGATTTAAGTGACGCTTCTTTATTTAGAGCGGGACTCGTACGAATGGAAGCTGATCGACATCTACTGATGCTTGATATGCACCATATTATTTCAGATGGGGTATCAACCAATGTATTATTCCAAGACCTGATGCAAATCTATCAGGGCAAGGAGCTCCCTTCTCTTAGAATTCAATACAAGGATTATGCTGTTTGGCAGCAGGCAGAAGCCCAGGTTAATCGTTTACGAGAACAGGAGCAGTATTGGCTTAACCAATTTTCGGGAGAGTTACCTGTACTGGAAATGCCTACCGATTACACTCGTCCATCTATTCAGCAGTCAGAAGGGGATATATGGTCATTTGAAATTAATGCCGAGATCATAAACAAAGTAAAGAAACTGTCCTCCTCGCAGGGTACAACCTTGTATATGACATTGCTGGCCGCCTACCAAGTATTATTGTCAAAATATACGGGGCAAGAGGACGTTATTGTGGGTTCTCCTATTGCTGGCCGACCTCATGCGGATGTAGAAAAGATTGTTGGTATGTTCGTGAACACGTTAGCCTTCAGAGGGCAGCCAAAATCAACTCAAACCTTTAGTACATATCTGTCCGAGGTTAAGGAGCAGGTATTGCACGCCTATGACAATGCAGAATATCCGTTTGAGGAATTACTTGAAAAGCTTGATTTAGAAAGAGATCTAAGTCGTCATCCACTGTTTGATACCATGTTTGCTTTGCAGAATATGGAAATGGCTGAAATCAATATCATGGATCTCTCCTTTCAGCCGCGGGATTTAACATGGAAAAATGCAAAATTCGACCTGACATGGATGATGGCGGAAGCGGAAAATTTGTATGTCACCATTGAGTATAGTACCTCGCTCTTTAAGCCAGAAACGATTGAGCGATTAGGTAAACGATTCACCCATTTACTAAAACAGATCGGGGATGCTCCTGAACGTTTGATTGCTGACTTAGAAGTAGCGACGGAGGATGAAAAACATCAGATTTTATCGGTATTTAATTTGACTCAATCGGATTATCCAGTAAATAAAACAGTTCATCAGCTCTTTGAGGAGCAAGTGCAAAATATGCCTGATCAAAAGGCGATAGTATTTGGTGAAGAGCAAGTAACATACAAAGAATTAAACGCCAAAGCCAACCATCTGGCTACCCTCTTAAAACAAAAAGGCATAACAAACGAGCAACTTGTGGCTGTTATGATTGAGCCTTCCATCGAGTTTTTTGTAGGCATTCTAGCTGTTCTAAAAGCAGGAGGGGCTTATCTACCAATTGACCCAACTTATCCGGCGGAACGAATTGCCTATATTTTGGAGGATAGTCAATCGAAGGTTCTGTTAGTGAGAGGTCATGAACAGGTACAGACACAATTTGCTGGGGAAATCTTGGAAATTGATAGCAAGAAGTTGTCTACCGAAGAGCTGAAAGACGTACCTATGAATAACAAAGTAACCGATCTAGCCTATGTCATTTATACATCAGGGTCCACTGGGCAACCAAAAGGTGTCATGGTGGAGCATAGATCGTTGATGAATCTTTCAGCTTGGCATGTTCACTATTTTGGCATCACAAAGGATGATCGAAGCACCAAATACGCAGGGGTTGGATTTGATGCATCTGTATGGGAGGTCTTCCCTTACTTAATAGCTGGTGCAACGATTTACGTCATCGATCAAGAGACAAGATACGATGTAGAAAAACTGAATCAGTACGTAACAGATCAAGGGATTACGATCAGCTTTTTACCTACGCAATTTGCTGAACAGTTTATGCTGACAGATCATACGGATCATACTGCCCTACGCTGGTTGCTTATCGGCGGTGATAAAGCCCAGCAAGCCGTTCAGCAGAAGAAGTATCAGATTGTAAATAACTATGGGCCTACTGAGAACACGGTTGTAACAACCAGCTATATAGTGAGTCCTGAGGATAAAAAAATCCCGATAGGGCGTCCAATTGCTAATAATCAGGTATTTATCCTGAATAAAGAGAATCAATTACAGCCAGTAGGGATTCCAGGTGAACTATGCGTTAGCGGCGACAGCCTAGCACGCGGCTATCTGCATCGTCCAGAGTTAACGAGTGAGCGTTTTGTAGCTAATCCGTTTGTCCCTGGCGAACGCATGTATAAAACCGGAGATATTGCCCGCTGGTTACCAGATGGAAATATTGAGTATCTAGGTAGATTGGATGATCAAATTAAGATCAGAGGATACCGGGTTGAATTAGGTGAGATCGAATCCGCTATTTTGGAGCATGAAGCAATTCAGGAGACAGTAGTGCTCGCAAGACAAGACGATCAGAATCAGACATATCTATGTGCTTATGTTGTACCGAAAAAATCTTTTGATGTAGCCGAGCTTCGTCAATATCTAGGCAGAAAGCTACCTCACTTTATGATTCCGGCCTTTTTTACGGAAATGACAGAGTTCCCAATTACATCGAATGGGAAAGTAGATAAAAAAGCACTCCCACTACCGGATTTGTCCAAGCAATCAGAGATCGATTACGTTGCCCCAACCACCACGTTAGAAGAAACGCTGGCGGAACTATGGACAGAAGTGCTAGGAGTTTCCCAAGTGGGAATCCATGATAACTTCTTTAAACTGGGTGGGGATTCGATCAAGGCTATTCAGATTGCAGCAAGATTAAATACGAAGCAATTAAAATTGGAAGTTAAGGATTTATTCCAGGCACAAACGATTGCTCAGGTTATTCCATACATCAAAACCAAGGACAGTAAAGCTGAGCAAGGAATTGTTCAAGGAAATGTAGAGCTAACCCCTATACAGGAATGGTTTTTCCAGCAATCCTTCGATATTCCACATCATTGGAATCAGTCCATGATGTTTTATCGAAAGGAAGGGTGGGATCAGCACGTTGTACAAAGGGTGTTCCAAAAAATTGCAGAACACCATGATGCCTTGCGAATGGCTTATCAGCAGGAAAATGGCAAAACGATTCAGATCAATCGCGGAGTGGAAGGCAAGTTGTTTGAGCTAAGCATTTTTGACTTTAAACAACAGGCGAATGTGCCAGAGCTGATCGAGCAAGCAGCTAATCGTCTACAATCCGCAATGAACTTGCAGGACGGTCCATTGGTTCAACTGGGACTCTTTCAGACATCTGAGGGGGATCATCTTTTGATAGCAATTCATCACTTAGTGGTCGATGCCGTTTCATGGCGAATCATTACGGAGGATTTCATGAATGGCTATCAACAAGATTTGCAGGGAGAGCCGATTGCATTTACGAGCAAAACAGACTCCTACCAAAAATGGGCCAAGAGCCTGCTAGAGTACGCTACTAGTGAAGAAATTCAATCAGAGCTGAAATACTGGCAAAGCATGATTGCAAAAGAGCTACCTGCATTGCCAAGAGATTCAAAAGGAGGTGCCCCGTATCTACTCAAGGATATACAAGAGGTCGCTATCCAATTGACAAAAGAGCAAACGAATAAACTATTAACGGATGCCCATAACGCCTACAACACACAGATTAACGATCTTTTGTTGACAGCATTAGCTCTAACTATTCAGGAATGGGCACAAACCAATTCAATCGCAATTACACTAGAAGGCCACGGACGCGAGGATATTGGGGTGGACATTGACATTAACCGTACAGTTGGTTGGTTTACGTCCATGTATCCAGTGGTATTTGATTTGCAGAAGCAAGGGATTGCAAATACGGTTAAGCAAGTAAAAGAAGAGCTGCGACAAATACCGAATAAAGGGATTGGCTATGGGGTTGTTAGATACCTATCGAATCAAGGAAGTACAGAGCTGGATCTAAGCTCCCATGCGATAAATCCAGAGATTAGCTTCAATTACCTTGGGCAAATGGATCAATCTGGACAGGAAGAGGAGTATCAATTGTCCCCATTGTCTTCCGGTCAACAGATTAGTCAGATGAATCAAGGCTTGTTCCCGATAAATGTGAGTGGAATTGTAGTGGAAAATCAGTTGTCCATTCAAATATCTTATGATAGCCAAGCTTATCATGATTCTACTATGGAAAAGCTGATTCAACGTTATCAATATCACTTGTTGGAGATTATTAATCATTGTGTTCAGCAGACAGAAACAGAATTAACCCCGAGTGATTTTTCCACCAAAGAGCTTTCGATGGAGGATTTAGAATCAGTATTTGAGTTACTAGATGAATAAACTTTGGTTATGTCATTAGGAGGCTTTATATGTTAAGTAAAGCAAATATTAAAGACATCTATACATTATCTCCGCTACAAAAAGGCATGTTATTTCAGCATTTAAAAGAAGAAAGCACGGCTTATTTTGAGCAATTACACTTTACGATTAAGGGACAACTATATGTAGATAGCTTCGAAGCAAGCTTTCAGCATCTCATAAACAAATATGATGTGCTACGAACCGTTTTTCTGTATAAAAATATGACCCAGCCCATGCAAATGGTTTTAAAAGAAAGAAAAACAAGTGTGCATTTTGAAGATATCTCCCACCTAGATTCTAAAGCCGTGAGTGAATATGTTGAAGAGTTTAAAAATCAGGATCGCGAGAAGGGATTTGAACTCTCGAAGGACATTCTCATGCGTTTTGCTATTTTGAAGGCTGGTGCTAAGTCCTATCATTTAATTTGGAGCTTCCATCATATTTTAATGGACGGCTGGTGCATGGGCATTGTGTTACAGGATTTGTTCAGAATGTATCAGCAGCATCGTCAAAATATACCGATTACCGTTGAGAGCGTTCCTGCCTATAGCGAGTATATCCGTTGGCTTGAGAAGCAGAATGTAACAAAGGCGAGGGATTACTGGAAAAATTACTTAGAGGGCTATGAGGAATTAACAGGTATCATTCGTCTCGATACGAAGCATACAAGTCATAACAACGAGGTACAGGAATGCGCCTTTACACTGGATAAGGACATAACGGAAGGACTTACTCAGCTTGCTCGTCATTATTCAGTGACAGTAAATACGCTTTTTCAAACAATTTGGGGCATGCTGTTGCAAAAGTATAACAATAAGGATGATGTTGTGTTTGGTGCGGTCGTATCTGGCCGCCCCTCTGAAATCCATGGCGTAGAAAACATGGTTGGCTTGTTTATCAACACTGTCCCTATTCGTATTCAAAAACAAATGAATGATACCTTTAGCCATTTATTAAAAAGAGTTCACGAATCTACGCTATTGTCTAAACAGTATGAGTTTGTATCCTTAGCAGATATTCAAACCGATGCAGGATTTTCTGGTCAATTGCTAGATCACATCTTAGTTTTTGAAAACTATCCGATAAGTGAAGGTTCTTTTGAGGAAGAAGAATTTACGATGGATAGTATAAAAACCTATGAGAAAACAAGCTATGACCTAAACGTGATGATTCGGCCTAATGAGGATCAGCTTGATATTGCCTTCCAATTCAACGATGACGTGTACTCAAGCGAAAATGTAAAAAGACTGTTCCAGCATATGAAGCAACTGGCTCTAGCTGTAATCAAGAATCCGGATGTGCGCTTGGAAGAAATAGCAATGATCACAGAAGAGGAACGCTATCAAATCTTGCACGATTTCCAAGGGGAGATAGTTGATTTTGTAACAGAAAAAACGCTTCCTGAACTGTTTGAAGACCAGGTGAAACGAACTCCAGAAGCAATTGCACTTCGATTTGAAGATCAACAATTGACCTATCAGGAGCTAAATCAGCGAGTAAATCAATTAGCTTGGACACTAAGAATGAAGGGCTTGCAGCAAGAAGAACTCGTTGGAATTATGGTGCAGCGCTCATTAGAAATGATCGTTGGTGTGCTAGCCGTTATAAAAGCAGGCGGTGCATACGTACCAATTGATCCGGAATATCCGCTCGACCGAATCCAATATATGCTGGAAGACAGTGGAACCAATTGGCTATTAACCACGAAACAGAGCGAAATTCCTTCCATCTATCAAGGGCATGTCCTGTATCTTGAGGAAGATACGGTGTATCACGAGCGGTCTTCAGATGTAGAGATTGTAAATCAATCCAGCGACTTAGCTTATATTATCTACACGTCCGGTTCTACTGGTCAGCCTAAGGGTGTCATGATTGATCATCGTGCTGTTCATAATTTGCATTTGTCAGCAGGAATCTATGGAATCGCACAGGGAAGCCAGGTTTTGCAGTTTGCCTCTTTAAGCTTTGATGCTTCGGTGGGTGATATCTTCCACAGCCTATTAACGGGAGCTACCTTGCATCTTGTAAAAAAAGAGCAATTGCTATCCGGACACGCCTTTATGGAGTGGTTAGACGAAGCTGGCATTACGACTATTCCGTTTATTCCACCAAGCGTCCTAAAAGAATTACCATATGCAAAACTGCCTAAGCTCAAAACAATCAGTACTGGCGGGGAAGAATTACCGGCCGATTTAGTAAGGATTTGGGGAGCAAACCGCACATTTTTAAATGCGTATGGTCCGACAGAAACAACGGTTGATGCTTCGATTGGTAATTGTGTAGAGATGACGGATAAGCCTTCGATTGGTACGCCAACCGTTAATAAGCGAGCGTATATTTTGGATCAATACGGTCATATTCAGCCAATCGGTGTTCCCGGGGAATTATGCGTAGGTGGAGAAGGCGTAGCTCGTGGATATTTACATAGACCTGAGCTTACAGATGAAAAGTTCGTGAACGATCCTTATGTACCAAACGGGAGAATGTATAAAACGGGAGACTTAGCTAGATGGTTGCCGGATGGAACAATCGAATTTTTAGGCCGTATGGATGGCCAAGTAAAAATTCGTGGATTTAGGATTGAGCTTGGAGAAATTGAAGCTCGGCTAAACCAAGCCCCATCTGTAAAGCAAGCTGTGGTTCTAGCTCGTTCAGGAGAACAAAAGCAGGTATACCTATGCGCATATTTGGTGACGGACAACGATTTAAAGGTTTCAGCCTTACGTAAGGAATTAAGTCAAACGTTACCAGACTATATGATTCCATCGTTTTTTATAAAAGTCGATAAGATTCCAGTCACAGTAAACGGCAAGATAGACAAGAAAGCCTTGCCAGAACCAGAAAAAGAAGTAGAGCTGCAAACCGAATATGTAGCTCCAACGAACCCAACAGAGGAGATTCTTGTACAGATTTGGCAAAAGGTGCTGGGAATGGAGCGAGTAGGGATAGAGGATAACTTCTTTGAGCTAGGTGGTCACTCTATCAAGGCAATGATGCTTGCTTCCAATATTTATAAGGAATTAAAGATTGATCTGCCTTTGCGTGAGATTTTTAAGCATACGACAGTAAAAGAAATGGCTCGTTTTATCGACGGTCGGGATGAAGAAGAATACGTCGGAATTCAACCCGCAGCCAAACAAGAATACTACCCTGTCTCTTCTGCACAAAAAAGGATGTATGTCATTCAATCATTGGAAGATAAGGCTCAAGGCACGAGCTATAATATGCCGTCTTTCTATAAAATGAAGGGCTCGGTAGATGCAGAGAAATTAGAGAAGGTATTCCAAACATTAATGGATCGGCACGAATCATTACGAACCTCCTTTCATATGATCGAGGAGCAGCTAGTTCAAAAGGTTCACGAACAGGTTTCATGGAAAATGGACATGAAAACCGTCAGCGCCAATGATGTTTCAAGATTAAAGGATTCGTTTGTCCAACCGTTTGACATCAGTACAGCTCCTTTGTTCCGAGCCAGTCTTCTTACGATTCATAAAGATGAGCACATTCTTATGATGGATGTACACCATATTGTAGGAGACGGTGTTTCGACCACGATCTTGTTCCAGGAGCTTATCCAGTTGTATCAAGGGCAAGCGCTACCTGAAGTGAAGGTACACTATAAAGATTACGCTGTGTGGCAATTGTCCCAGCAGGATCGTTTGAAAGAAAGCGAAAATTTCTGGTTGCAGCAATTTTCTGGAGAGTTGCCGGTGTTGGAGCTACCTACTGATTATTCTCGTCCCCCAATTCGCCGATTGGAAGGAGAATATGTAAGCCAAAGCCTACGTGGTGATCTCCATGAAAGCGTAAAAGCCTTCATGAAAAATCACGAAGTAACGCTATATATGGTACTGCTTGCGACATATAACGTTCTTCTGCACAAATACACGAATCAGCACGACATTATTGTTGGTACGCCTGTTTCGGACCGACCGCATCCAGATGTCATGTCCACTGTCGGTATGTTTGTAAATACGCTGGCAGTCCGAAATCAGTTGGAGTCTGAGCAAACCTTCGAAGAGTTTTTAGCAAATGTGAAAAATAAAATGCTAGAGGTCTATGGTCATCAGGAGTATCCGTTTGAAGATGTAATTGAAAAAGTAAAGGTTCAAAGGGATACAAGCAGACATCCGCTATTTGACACAATGTTTGGTGTACAAAATCTGGAGATATCCCACGTGGAGCTACCCGATTGGGGTATAGAAGCATTGGATATTGACTGGACTAACTCCAAGTTTGATATGAGCTGGATGGTATTTGAAGCAGACGGTCTAGAAATTGGCGTGGAGTATAGCACAAGCCTATTTGAGCGCAATACGATTCAGCGAATGATCGGACACTTTGAACATATCATCGAGCAGATTATGGAAAATCCTCAAATTCGTTTAGCTGATATTCAGTTGACGACAGAAGATGAGAGAATCCAAATCTTAGAGGAATTCAATCATCAACCAACAAAAATAACCTACGATCAGGCAATCCAAAACAGATTTGAAGAACAGGCTATGAAGACACCTGATGCAGTGGCACTTGTATATAAAGGTCAGGAGTTAACCTATCGTGAGCTTAACCAAAGATCAAATCAGATGGCTCGTACATTAAGAGAGCATGGGGTCGGGCGTGATCAAATAATTGCGGTCATGATTAATCGTTCACATGAGCTGATCATTAGTATCCTAGCCGTATTAAAGGCAGGAGGAGCATACCTGCCAATTGATCCAACGTACCCGCTTGATCGGATTGAACACATGCTAGAGGATAGCCAGACTGCAATGCTGTTAACTCAAAAAGAAATCCAAATACCTACAGGATATTCAGGGGAAGTTCTCTTCGTTGATCAAGCTGATATTTATCATGAGGATGCTACGGATTTATCTAGTATGAATCAGCCTGCGGATTTGGCCTATATTATTTACACATCAGGCTCTACTGGAAAGTCCAAGGGAGTAATGATCGAGCATCGTTCATTACATAATCTGATTCATATTTCTCACCCCTATAAAATGGGAGCAGGAAGCAGAGTCCTTCAATTTGCCTCTAGCAGCTTTGATGCCTCGGTAGCAGAGATCTTTCCAGCTCTTTTAACTGGATCAACTTTATATATAGAAGAGAAAGAGGAGCTATTAACCAATTTAGTTCCCTACTTACTTGAGAATCAAATAACAACAGTAGCATTGCCGCCATCTTTATTAAGATCCGTTCCTTATAGGGAACTGCCAGCTTTAGAGTGCATAGTTAGTGTCGGAGAAGCTTGCACATTTGACATTGTACAAACTTGGGGGCAAAACCGCACCTTTATAAACGGATACGGCCCTACAGAATCAACTGTTTGCAGTGCCTTTGGTGTGGTGACAGCAGAGGACAAGCGTATCACGATTGGTAAACCGTTCCCTAATCAAAAGGTCTATATCATCAATGAAAATCAACAGCTACAACCAATCGGGGTTCCAGGTGAGCTTTGCATAGCAGGGGCTGGATTAAGCCGTGGGTACTTGAATCGTCCAGAGCTGACACAGGAAAAATTTGTAAACAACCCCTTTGCACCTGGTGAGCGTATGTATAAAACAGGAGACGTAGCTCGCTGGTTGCCTGATGGCAATATCGAATATGCCGGTCGTATGGATGATCAGGTTAAAGTACGCGGAAATCGGGTCGAGCTTGGGGAGGTTACCAGCCAATTACTTACGCATCCTTCGATTACAGAAGCTGTTGTTGTACCAATAGTCGATACACATGGAGCAACGACACTATGCGCCTATTTCATCGAGGATAAAGAAGTGAAGGTCAACGATTTGCGCCATCATTTGGCTAAAGCTCTACCTGAGTTTATGATTCCTACTTACTTTATTAAAGTAGATCATATTCCATTGACAGGAAACGGAAAGGTAAATAAACAAGCATTACCTGACCCTTCCGAATTCATTTCAGCACAAACAGGCCATGAAATCGTTGCCCCTTCTTCTCAGGACGAGGAAATACTGGTTCAGGTATGGGAAGAAGTCCTGCAGTTCAAACCGATTGGGGTAGAGGACAACTTCTTTGAACGAGGCGGAGACTCCATTAAGGCATTGCAAATCGTAGCTAGACTTAGTAAATATAATCGGAAATTGGATAGTAGACATATTTTTAAAAATCCAACGATTTCCATGCTGGCTCCTTACCTTGAACAAAGAGGTGCTTTGATTGAACAAGATTCAATTGAAGGCGAAGTGCCGCTTACACCGATTCAATCCTGGTTCTTTGAACAACCCTTTGTGCATCCACACCACTTTAATCAATCTATGCTTCTACCAAATGAACAAGGCTGGGATCGTCAACGAATAGAACAAGCATTTACAACCATTGTTAGACACCATGATGCCTTAAGAATGAAGTACCAGTTTAGAGAGAAGATCATTCAAGAAAATCAGGGTATCGAGGGAGAGTTTTTTACCCTGCATGAGGTGGATGTAACCAAGGAAAGAGACTGGCAAATGCGCATCGAACAAGAAGCTAATCAACTCCAAGCAAGCTTTGATTTGACAACAGGCCCTCTTGTAAAGCTTGGCTTATACCATACGGCATATGGCGATTATCTTCTGATTGTTGTACATCATCTCTTAATTGATGGTGTCTCATGGCGCATCCTGCTGGAGGATTTCCAGACACTTTATGAGCAAAAGGGTGAGTTGCCGGCGAAAACCACTTCCTTTAAGGCGTGGGCTGTACAACTGGAGGGGTATGCTCGCAGCAAAAAGCTACAAGACGAGGCAAGCTACTGGAAAGGGTTGTTGAATAAATCGGTAAGAGAGCTGCCTGCGGATAAGGAATCAAGCGATACATTCCTCTTTGGAGATACAAAAGAAGTACAGCTTACCTTTGATATAAATGAAACCCAAGACCTGCTTACGGATGCCCACCATGCTTATAAGACAAAAGCGGATGATTTATTGCTGGCAGCGTTGGTTCTTAGCATAAATGAGTGGACGAAGCAAAGCGATATCATAGTGAATTTGGAAGGTCATGGCCGTGAGACGATCGGCGAAGGCATTGATTTGAGCCGTACAATTGGCTGGTTTACTACAATTTATCCAGTTCTGTTTGAAGTAGAGAACCATCAACTTTCCAGCGTGATTAAACATGTAAAAGAAACGCTGCGCAATGTACCGAATAATGGTATTGGTTTTGGGATCTTACAACACATGTCTCATTCTGATGTAAGCCAGAGCCAATTAAGTTCTCATCACATAAGCTTCAACTACCTAGGTCAGATGGGAGAAGATTCCGCTAGTCAGTCTGAGACGGATAATGGAGTCCTTATCAATACAGGAGACCAGATAAGCCCAATGAACGCAAATCCGGGCTCGCTTAATATGACTTGCCTTGTAATGAATAATACGTTGCTTGTTACTTTTGATTATAATCCGCAACGTTACGAACAGGAGACAATTCAACGTCTGGCAGATCGTTATAAGAGCAATTTAAAAGCAGTCCTCGATCATTGTGTTCAACGAGAGCAGACAGAGCGAACACCTAGTGATTTTAGTACGAAGAAGCTTTCTTTAGAGGACTTAGACGACGTGTTTGCAACACTTAAAAATCTATAAAGGTATCCTGAGGAGGAGAAGATTAACTTGATTAATACCTCAGACGTCAAAGACATTTATAGTTTATCCCCGATGCAACGAGGAATGTTGTTTCATACATTAAAAGACAAAGAAAACCTTGCCTATTTTGATCAGACAACTTTTCAAATAGAAGGTGACATATGTGTCGAATCCCTTGAGAAAAGTTTTAACGAGCTGATTCGCAAGTATGATGTTCTGCGTACGATCTTTTTATATCAGAAATTAAAAGAGCCGATGCAGGTTGTGTTAAAGGAGAGAACAGCAAACATTCATTATGAGGATTTCTCTATGAAGAGCGAGTCGGATAAAGCAAAGGCTCTTCGTGTAGCAAAACAGAGGGACCGGGACGAGGGCTTTGACCTCTCCCGGGACATCCTCATGCGGTTATCTTTATTAAAAGTCGCCCCTAACCAATACGAATTAGTGATCAGTAGCCACCATATTATCATTGATGGATGGTGTACAGGAATTTTGTATCAGGAGCTGTTCTATTTTTATCAATGCTTCGTAGCAAATCAACCTATCCCTGCTGAGAAATCGATTCCGTATAGCAGATATATTCGTTGGCTTGAAGAACAGGATGAAGAGGAAGGAAAAGCCTATTGGGGTGAATATCTACAAGATTTCGAGGGGGCATCTGTTATCCCTAAGCAAAACGCTAAGGGAGAGAAGGAAGTATGCTCCATTGATAAGGTAACCTTCCACTTTGATAAAAAGCTGACGGAGGAACTGGTGCAGGTAGCAAAAGCTTGCCAAGTAACAATAAGTACCTTGTTTCAAACAATGTGGGGCATCCTGCTCCAAAAGTATAATAACTCGCAGGAAGCTATATTTGGATCGGTTATTTCAGGAAGATCACCAGAGATTCCTGATGTGGAAAAAATAGTTGGAATTTTTATTAATACCATTCCTGTTCGCATTCGTACATTGGACAAGCAAACCTTCAAGGAATTGCTGATCCAGGTTCAGGAGGCATCTGTCAACTCTGAAAAATATAATTATCTAACATTGGCTGATATTCAAGCAATTACCGGATCGAATCATGCACTTATCCATCATATTGTGGCATTTGAAAATTTCCCGATTGCCTCGGACAGCTTCGTAGATTCGAGCGAGTCCGATTCAGAAGAATTGAAAATTGTGAACGTCATAGATGATCATGAAAAGACCAACTTTGATTTTAGTGTGCAAGTTCAGCTTGATACAGAGTTACTAGTAAAAATCTCTTATAATCAACATCTTTATCATAGAAGCTTTATTGAAAATATCTTTCATCACCTGCAACAGATTGCCGGGTCTATCATTCATAACCTAGATATTCAAATAAATGAGATAGCTATTGTTTCTAAGGAAGAGAAGAAACAACTATTACGCTATTCCACTCCAGCCAAGTCAGATTTTCCAATGGATAAAACCATTCATCAGCTATTTGAGGAGCAGGTATCACGGACACCAGAGCAGATCGCGGTCGTTTTTAAAGGGGAGTCCTTCACCTATCGCGAGTTAAATGAAAAGGCAAATCAATTGGCATGGGTGCTAAGAAAACGGGAGGTAAGACCTAACGAGATCGTTGCGATCATGGCGGAGCATTCCCTAGAGATGCTGGTTGGGGTGATTGGGACTTTAAAGGCAGGTGCGGCCTATCTTCCTATTGACCCATCCTACCCAGAAAAAAGAATCGCCCATATGCTACAAGATAGCAAAGCGGAGCAACTACTTATCCAGCCTCATTTGCATATGCCACCGGACTTTAAGGGAAGTGCCTTATGGTTAACAGAAGAGAGCTGGGCGAAGGAGAGTACGACCGATCTGCCGCTTGCTACGAGCGCAAATGATCTAGCATACATGATTTATACCTCAGGCTCAACAGGACTGCCGAAGGGAGTTTTGGTTGAGCATCAAGCCCTGGTTAATTTAGTTATGTGGCATAACGAGGCATTTGGCGTAACCATGACTGATCAATGCACGAAATTGGCGGGATTTGGATTCGATGCGTCGGTGTGGGAGACCTTCCCTCCGCTTATACAGGGAGCGACGCTTCATGTGTTAGAGGAATCGAGACGTGGAGATATTTATGCGCTGCATGAATACTTTGAAAAGAATGCGATCACCATTAGCTTCTTGCCTACTCAATTAGCCGAACAATTTATGGAGCTTACAAGCAGTACATTACGTGTGTTACTCATTGGCGGTGACCGAGCTCAAAAGGTTAAAAAGACAGCGTATCAAATCATAAACAACTACGGTCCAACCGAAAATACAGTAGTAACGACGAGCGGCCAACTGTATCCTGAGCAGGATGTCTTCCCTATTGGAAAGCCGATCACCAATCACAGCGTTTATATTTTAGATCAGAACAGACATCTTCAGCCGATCGGAATACCTGGCGAGCTGTGCGTCAGTGGTGCAGGGCTTGCTAGAGGCTACCTCAATCAGCCTGAACTCACCGTAGAATGCTTTGTTGATAATCCTTTTGTACCTGGAGAGAGAATGTATCGCACAGGGGACTTAGTTCGTTGGAGAATCGATGGCAGCATCGAATATCTGGGAAGGATTGACGAGCAAGTCAAGATTCGAGGATACAGAATTGAGTTAGGTGAGATCGAAACAAAGCTTCTTGAGCATCCTTCCATTAGTGAGGCGCTCGTTGTGGCTCGAAATGACGAGCAAGGTTATACCTATCTATGCGCTTATGTGGTAGCGACTGGGGCCTGGAGCGTATCTTCATTACGTGAGCATTTAATCCAAACATTGCCCGAATATATGATTCCAGCTTACATGATGGAAGTGGAGAAAATGCCGCTTACTGCAAACGGAAAGGTAGATAAGCGAGCGTTACCAGTGCCTGATAGGCAAAGAATGAACGAATATGTGGCACCTGCAACAGAGACAGAGGAAAAGCTAGTTCTACTGTTCCAAGAGATTTTAGGACTTGAGCGTATTGGTACTAAAGATCACTTCTTTGAATTAGGGGGACATTCGCTGAAAGCGATGATGCTTGTGTCTCGTATGCACAAGGAGCTAGGTGTAGACGTGCAGTTAAATGAGATGTTTGCTCGTCCAACGGTTAAAGACCTAGCTGCTTACATAGATCAGATGAACGGCACTGCTTACACAGCGATTCAGCCAGCGGAGGAGCAGTCTTATTATCCTGTTTCTTTTGCCCAAAGAAGAATGTATGTTGTACAGCAAATGAGAGATAGTGAAACGACGAGCTATAACATGCCGTTTACGTTTGAGCTAAAAGGAAAGCTACATCTGGACAAGCTGCGAGAAGCGTTCCAGATTTTGATTCTACGACATGAAAGTCTGCGTACATCCTTTCATATGATTGATGAAAATCTCGTTCAAAAAGTGAATAAAGATATTTCATGGGATTTAGAAGTAATAGAAGCTCAGGAGTCAGAGATAGAAGTAAAACTGGAGGAATTTATCAGACCGTTCCATTTAAGTGAGGCTCCGCTTTTCAGAGCTCGTTTAATTTGCTTGAATCCACAGCATCATCTTTTGAGTTTAGACATGCATCATATTATTTCAGATGGAGTATCCATGAACCTGTTCCTACAGGAATTCATGACACTCTATCAGGGAGAAGCATTGCCAGCGCTCTCTATTCAATACAAGGATTACGCCGTATGGCAACAATCAGACAAGCAGCGAGCTAGATTAAAAGAGCAGGAAAAATATTGGTTACATCATTTTTCTGGAGAGCTGCCTACCTTAGAATTGCCAACAGATTTTCCACGCCCTGCTATACAGCAATTTGACGGAGATGAATGGGCTTTTGAAATGAATGCTGATCTTTTAGCGAAGGTCAAACAGATCTGCTCTAGCCAAGGCACGACGTTATATATGACGCTTCTCGCTGCTTATCAGGTGTTCTTAGCCAGATATACCGGGCAGGAGGATATCATTGTAGGTTCTCCAATTGCTGGACGTTCTCATGCTGATTTGGAAAACATGATAGGTATGTTTGTCAATACATTAGCATTGCGCGGTAAGCCAAAGGCAGATCAATCCTTCCTCTCCTATTTAAAACAGGTAAAAGAGACCGTATTCCAAGCATACGCGAACGCAGAATATCCATTTGAAGAGTTGATTGAAAAACTCGATTTAGAACGAGATATGAGCCGTCATCCGCTATTTGATACCTTGTTCTCTTTGCAAAATATGGAAATATCTGAGTTCCAAATGAATAATCTAGAGATTTTTCCTTATGAAACGGGACAAAAGAATGCAAAATTCGCTCTTAGCTGGTTAATAGCAGAAGGAGAGTCCCTTTATGTAACAATCGAATACAGCACCAAATGCTTTAAGCGAGAAACCATTAAACGCATGGCAAGTCATTTTGAACAACTGCTAGCCCAAATTGTTGAGCAACCGGAAGCGCGCATTGGCCAACTGGAGTTAGTAGCAGATGCCGAAAGAAAAATGTTACTGGAAGACTTTAATCTGACAAAAGTCGACTATCCACGAGAAAAAACAATTCAAGAATTATTTGAAGAGCAGGTGGACAAAAACCCTGATCAAATCGCGCTTATATGTGGAGAGCAACAGTTTACCTACGAACAATTAAATGTGAAATTTAACCAATTAGCTCACGTATTAAGAAGAGAAGGCGTTCAACCCAATCAGGTAATAGGGCTTATTACGGATCGATCGCTGTCGATGATTGTAGGTATTTTTGGAATTATAAAAGCAGGTGGGGGCTATCTGCCAATCGATCCGACCTATCCTACCGAAAGAATTGAATACATGCTTGAAGATAGTCAAACTCACCTATTGTTGGTACAACACAGAGACATGGTTCCAGCAGGTTATCAGGGAGAGGTTTTGATAATAGAGGATGAGATAAGTCCAGATGAACAAGTAGCTAACATAGAATTGATCAATCAGCCGCAAGACTTGGCTTATGTCATGTACACATCTGGCTCTACAGGTAAACCAAAGGGGAACCTGACTACTCATCGAAACATTATCAAAACGGTATGCAATAACGGATATATTGAGATAACGACTGAGGATCGTCTTTTGCAGTTATCTAATTATGCTTTTGACGGCTCTACCTTTGATATATTCAGCTCGTTATTACACGGAGCAACGCTGGTACTGGTACCAAAAGAAGTGATCCTGAATCCAACAGACTTGGTTACATTGATACGCGAACAGCAGATCACTGTATCGTTTATGACTACCTCATTGTTTAATGCATTAGTGGAACTGGATGTAAGCAGTTTCCAAAACATGCGCAAGATCGCATTTGGAGGAGAAAAGGCTTCCTTTAAGCATGTGGAAAAGGCATTGGATTTCCTCGGAAATGGACGATTGGTGAATGGATATGGTCCCACAGAAACAACCGTTTTTGCTACAACCTACACTGTGGATGAGCGCATAAAGGAATGGGGGATTATACCGATTGGTCGACCGCTACATAATACCACGGTCCACATTTTAAGCGCTGATGACAAGCTACAGCCAATTGGAGTCATTGGAGAACTGTGCGTAAGCGGTGAAGGATTGGCACGCGGTTACCTTAATCTACCAGAGTTGACGATGGAGCGATTTGTTGAAAATCCATTTAGACCTGGTGAAAGAATGTACCGCACAGGGGACTTAGCTCGTTGGTTACCGGATGGGGTTCTTGAATATGTAGGACGCAAGGATGAACAAGTGAAAATTCGCGGACATCGCATTGAGCTTAGTGAAATTGAAACAAGGATATTGGAGCATCCTACGATCAGTGAAACGGTTCTGCTAGCCAAGCGAAATGAGCAAGGCAGCTCATACCTGTGCGCTTATATTGTTGCCCATGGCCAATGGAATGTACAAGAATTGCGCAAGCATGTAAGAGATGCTTTGCCAGAACACATGGTGCCTTCTTATTTTATTGGCTTAGACAAACTTCCACTTACCTCCAATGGTAAAGTCGACAAACGAGCATTGCCAGAACCAGAGGGCAGCTTGCAACTGACTAGAGAAATTGTTGCTCCACGCAATGAAACTGAAAAACAGTTAGTTGAAATTGTTGCTGAGGTTCTGGGACTAGAAGCTAGTGAAATAAGTATTACCGATAATCTTTTTGAGCTAGGTGGACATTCCCTAACGATTCTGAGAATCCTTGCTAAGGTTCATACATGTAACTGGAAGCTTGAAATGAAAGACTTCTATAATTGCAAGAACCTTGAGGAAATAGCAAGCAAGGCAACTGATATGCAGGAAAATCAAAATCTGTCTGGCAGTGGCTCAGTCTTTAAAAAGGGTGGGAAGAAATCAATCCCGGTAGTACCCGTCCACGATAGACAAAAAGAGATGGAGCATGTTTTATTGCTCGGCTCCACTGGTTTCTTAGGTATTCATTTGCTACATGAGCTACTACAGAAAACAGAAGCGACAATTCTTTGCGTCATTCGTGCAGAAAATGATGAGGCTGCTATGCAACGACTACGCAAAAAAATTGATTTTTACTTTACCTCACAGTACAGTAGCTCCCAAATTGATGAGTGGTTTACCCGCATCCAAATCATTCACGGTGATATTACGCAAGACAATTTTGGATTAGAGGCAAAACATTACGAGTCGCTAGGAGCTATCGTTGACACTGTCATTCATACGGCTGCATTGGTGAAGCACTACGGGCACTATGAAGAGTTTGAAAGAGCAAATGTACATGGAACTCAGCAAGTAGTTACCTTTTGCTTGAACAATAAATTACCAATGCACTATGTTTCAACACTGAGCGTTTCGGGAACCACCGTTGAAGAAGCAACAGAGCTTGTAGAATTTACCGAGAAGGACTTTTATGTTGGTCAAAACTATGAGTCAAATGTATATCTGAGAAGTAAATTTGAAGCCGAAGCCGTACTTGTAGGCGGAATGGAAAACGGACTCGATGCACGTATCTACCGGGTTGGCAATTTAACAGGACGCTTTCAGGATGGATGGTTCCAGGAAAATATCAATGAAAATATGTTTTATCTCCTATCGAAAGCCTTCCTTGAGCTTGGAGGTTTTGATCAGGAAATTATGCAGGGTATGGTTGATTTAACCCCTATTGATATATGTGCACAAGCTATTATACACATCATCAACAGCAAAGGAATTGAGGAAAGAGTCTTCCATTTACAGAATCCGCACTTGGTAACATACGATGATATGTATCGTGTATTTGAAGGGCTTGGCTTTTCTAGACGGGTACAAAGTCGAGAAGATGTTACACGTGAACTAGATGTAATGATGTCTCAGGGTAATGAAAAGCTATTTTTGGCTGGGATTCTGACCACGATGTTGGATGATGTAGAGCGTGCTGAACAATTTAATGTTGCAGTCGATTCAAGTAGGACAATGCAGCTATTAGAGGATACCTCGTTTACCTATCCTGTTCCTGATGATGAGTATTTGCGCAAGCTGGCTATGCATATGATCAAAGTTGGGTTTGTTACTCCTAATCATACTGTTGCTGAAAAGATAGGAACTAGTCGTTAGCGCTATGCTAGCGACTGGTTCCCAACCTAAATGAATAGCTAAAGGAAGGAGAGGGAACCCATGGCAGTCATTGAACTAAAAAACCTTACGAAAAAGTATAATGAGGTCTATGCTGTTGATCATCTAAATATAGAAGTACCTCAAGGACATATTTATGCGTTTTTAGGTAGCAATGGGGCGGGAAAGACAACCACAATTAAAATGATGACGGGCCAATTGAACCCTTCAGAGGGAGAGGTTCTATTTCTAGGGCGCAATATTTGGCAGGATCGTGAGGCAAGAAGAATTGCGGGCTATGCTCCAGACGTTCCACTTCTTCATGAAGGATTGACAGCCAGAGAAATGGTACGCTTTGTGGGGGCTCTTTATGATAGTGACGAAGATCTGAATAAACGTGTTGACACGTTGTTAGAACATTTTGAGCTGGCAGATAAAGCAGACCAGCTTATTAAAGAATACTCATTAGGAATGAAACGAAAGGTTTCGATTGCTTGCGCATTGATTCATCGCCCTAAAATCTTGCTATTAGACGAAGTTACGAATGGATTGGACCCAAAGGCGACCCGTGAAGTGAAAAATTATATTCGACATTTTGCCAAAGAAGAGGGTGGTACTGTTTTTATTACGACCCATATTTTGGACATTGTTGAAGAATTAGCCGATACCATTTCCATCTTGCATAAAGGAAAAATCAAAGTGACGGGAAGCATGGAAGAATTGCGCCATGTGGCAGGCAATGAAGAAGGTCGATTGGAAGATATCTTTTTATCCGCTATCGAGTAGTAGGAGGTGACAGAATTGTATGTGGGCACAAACGAAATGGATTAGTTTCTTTTACACAAGACCCTTCTTTAATCGCTTTTTTATCCATAGTCCTTCTAAATGGATCATTTATGTGGGCTTGGGAACCATTGCTATTGCCATGTACTTTTCGGAGAATTTTGGGCAGCTTCTCTTACATGCCAGTCTCAGTGCTAGATTGATGCTTCTCATAGGGGAATGTATTTTTGTCGGTTTGCTTCGTGGCATGAATACGTTGACACAACAAATGTACGCTGATCGATTACTGACATTGTTTTATGTATCGGGAGTTTCTCCGTTTCGGATGATCCTTGGGCAATCTACTTCAAGTCTACCTCTGTACACGTGGTCATCCATTATGATTGCTATTCCATTAACGATTGGCTATTCCGCCATGGAAAGAGTTCTGTATGTTTTGTTATTCCTAGTCGTTTCTCTATTGATGATTTGGTTAACAGACATCTTAAGCCGATTTTTAATGGTTCTGACCATGCGGTTTTTCCCTATTATTGTCAAAACATTCGTAGGTATCTCCTCACTTGCCTATGTTGCTTTAATTGGCCTATTGGTTTGGGCATTGATTGAGGTTGAAACAATTTCTCCAGAAGCTTGGCAGAGCTTAGAGCGTTTTATGGTATATGTTTTGTGCATTTTCGCGGTCGGTCTTGGAGCGTTGTTTCTATTCTCTGAACAAATTGGAAGGTTTTATTACGAAAGCTGGCTGAACCATGCGGAGTCGCAAGATAGGACCAGACCAGAAACACAGGAAAATCTATCGAATTTGGTCAAAAACGCTCATGATGCCATCGTTTTTAAAGACATAACGCTATTAATAAGAAACCCCATCACAAAAATCCGTTTCTGGTTTTGGGTGATTGCTATTATTACTGGAGCAGTTGTAGCGAAGTCGGGCGTGGCCAGTTCCTTTTTAACGGAAGCGAACCAAGCCTATTATGTCCTGTTGTTCGTTTCCCTGCTTACAGCACTCGTTTTTGGTGAGATTGTATCAGCTCTCTACCAATTTGAAGAACAAAACTACATTCTTTATTATGTAGCGGCTGTAAAGGGAAGTACGATTTTCTGGGCAAAAACAATGATAGCTTCGCTCTTGGTGGTAGCCCCAGCGATTATAGGTCATCTCATTCTAGCCATTGTCCTGCAATTCTCTTTCATGGAGTGGCTACTAGGTGGATTCCTTATTCTTGGCTTTACCTTTGGCTCCATAATCGTTCAATTAAGTATAGCCTCCCTTGATAAGAAGGGGAGAGGTGGAGTTAATCTTAAAGAAGGCTCGGAAGAAGAGGAAATGCTTAAGCAATCCCCGAAAAAGCCAATTGCCATTGTATCGTCTATTATGGGATTGATTTATCTAGGCGTATGTCTTTGGTTATTTTGGATCAATATTGGCATTCCCATTCTAGCAACAATCGTGCTGCTTACCTTGCTATTGAGTTTGGTTGGAGTTCGTTATAGCGCGAGATAAAAAGAGAATAATGTAATTTTGTGTCATAAATTGACTTTGAAGGTCAAAAATGTAAATATTAAAATAAGTTGTGTTCTACTTCATTTGTCTACTTATCTGTCAAGAGTGAAAAATATGATAGCGGAGGTCGTTTTATGGATTATGTACAATTAGGTTCATCTGAGTTAAAGTGCTCCCGTATTGGATTAGGAACCTGGGCCATTGGCGGTTGGGCTTGGGGGGGGACCAATGAAAAAGATGCCATTCATGCGATCCATCGTGCTTTCGATATCGGGATAAATACGTTAGATACAGCTCCCATTTATGGATTTGGTTTATCAGAAGAAATATGCGGTAAAGCTATTAAGCAATATGGTCAAAGAGACAAAATTCATATCGCCACCAAGGCTGGCGTAGAGTGGGTAGGAGAAGAAGGCGTTTACTGGTGCAACTCCTCTAAAGAGCGTATTCTTCAAGAGTTCGAAGATAGCCTACGCCGTTTGCAAGTAGACTATATTGATTTATACCAGCTTCATTGGCCTGATCCGGGCTTACCGCTTGAAGAAACAGCAGAAATTTTTGCCCAGCTTCATAAGGAAGGCAAAATTAGAGCGATTGGGGTAAGTAATCTTTCCATTGAACAAATAGAACAGTGGCAAAAAGTAGCTCCGCTTCACAGTAGCCAAAACAGACTTAATCTGCTTCAAACAGAACATAAGGATACCTTCCTTTATTGCGATAAGAATCATATTAACACCATTACGTGGGGAACATTGGCACAAGGCTTGTTGACAGGAAAATTCACGAAAGACTCCACATTTGCTGAAGACGATTTACGCCATGGATATCCTTTATTTGCGCCAGAATATTTTGATCAGTATCTACAAGCAGTGGATCGTTTAAAAGAAATAGCTCAAGAAAAAGGAAAAACAATGGCACAACTGGCTGTACGTTGGACGTTAGATCACCCTGGAGTAAGCATATCTCTTTGGGGGGCAAGGAAGCCGTCTCAGTTAGACGAGGTATCTGGAGTAATGGGATGGTCTCTTTCAGCACAAGATGTAGAGCAAATTGATCAAATCATAAAAGAATCTCTGCATGATCCATTCCATGATCCGACATTGGGGCCACCTACTAAGGAAGAGTGGCAGGAGATGGGAGTTCTGTAAAAAAAGAAAATACCTTAGTTCTTCTTCATGGACTAAGGTATTTCTGTATAGAATTTTCATGATACGAACATAGAGCAGGAGGAGACAATGAGTATACAAAAGCAATCTCAGATCGTTTTGGATATGGAGAAGAGTCTCAAAGGCCTAGAATATATCGATGAAGTTCGTGTGGTACAGGAAGAAAAAAATATAGGCAACCGAATATTGCATGCAAAAGATTTAATCCCAACCATGATGAAACCGGACAGGGTAAAAGTAGATACACCAAAATCAGAGCTGCTGCGGCAGAACGAACGGATTGAAAGCTCCCTTCCCTTAGCAATTAGTCATGGGGATGAATTAAAGAGAACGGCTAGCAGTCCTACTACGTTAATTGATGTATTACTCGATGCTGCTAAGCTGGAGGATAAGGGAATCGTCTATGTTTTGGATAACGGAGATGAAATTGAAACGAGCTATCGACAGTTATTTGAGCAAGCTAAGCGCCTATTAAAGGGACTGCGGAACATGGGGATCAAGCCTCAAGATCGGGTTATTTTCCAATTTCAAAAAAATCAAAATTATGTTCCTATGTTTTGGGCTTGCGTATTAGGTGGGTTTATTACTGTACCGATTGCTACGTCTACCTCGTATGCAGAAAAGAATGCTGATACGATGAAGCTATACAATATCTGGAACATGTTAGATAAGCCAGTCATCATAACGGATGAAGATTTACTGGAGGAAGTTAACAAGTTATCGGCAGTTTGGGAAACAGATGAGTTTGTTATCAGCACGGCTGAGCAGTTAATGAATAATGATGAGGAACAAGAATTTTATACGTATCAAGAGGAAGATTTCGTCCTGTATTTGTTAACATCGGGTAGTACTGGTTTACCTAAATGCGTGCAGCATAGAAATGCCAGTCTGGTGGCTCGATCAATGGCCACAGCACAATTTAACCAATTTGACAGCGAAGAGGTTCTTTTATGCTGGATGCCATTAGAGCATGTTGGCGGATTGGTCATGTATCATATTTTAGGTGTTTATTTAGCCTGCCAACAGATATTACCACGAGTAGATTCATTTATTTCTCAGCCGCTGAATTGGTTGCATTGGATGGACAAGTATAAGGCTACCTTAACATGGGCTCCTAATTTCGCCTTTTCTCTGGTAAATGACCAAGAAAAGGCTATTGAAGAAGGTAGCTGGGATTTATCCAGTGTCAAACATATCTTAAATGGTGGAGAAGCAATTGTTGCTAAGACAGCTAAGCGATTTTTATCCATATTGCGTAAACATCAACTCCGTGACGATTGCATGTACCCCTCTTTTGGAATGTCTGAAACCTCTTCCGGTATTGTATTTTCCAAAACGTTCCGCAGTAAGCCTCAATCCGGCGTTCATTATGTAGATAAGATTTCATTTGAAACCCTACTTCGATTTGTAAATGATACGGAAAAAGAACATATTTGCTTTACAGAGGTAGGAGGACCTATCCCGGGTGTAAGTGTTCGAATTGTTGACGATAATAACCAATTGCTACATGAAAATCATATTGGCCGCGTGCAAGTCACAGGCCCTACAATCATGGCAGGCTATTATCAAAATCAAGAGGCCAATCAGGAGGCCTTTATTGGAGATGGCTGGCTTTTCACAGGGGACCTAGGATTCCTCAATGAAGGTCGATTAACCGTTACAGGTCGTCAAAAAGATATCATTATTATGAACGGCAAAAATTATTATAATTACGAAATTGAATCATTAGTAGAAAGTGTTTACGGGGTTCAATCTACGTTCGTAGCCGCCGCAGCGTTTATTGATACCTCCAAAAGCGTTGAGGAGCTAGCGATCTTTTTTACTCCTATAAATGATATAGATGAAAGATTCCTAGGTTTTATCATTACAGAAATTAGACGAACAGTCAGTAGGAATTTAGGTATAACACCGAAACACATCATTCCGATTAAGAAGGAAACATTTTCGAAAACGGAATCTGGAAAAATTCAGCGAAATAAATTCACTGAGAGACTATATGCTGGGGAATTTGATGAGATTATGAAGCAAATAGAGACACAAAATGAGGACCCGCATCAAACCTTTCCAGAATGGATGTATGCAAGAAAGTGGGAAGAACGCCCTATTTCTGTACTAGCCTCCCCGCTTCCGCAAGAAACGTATCTTATTTTCCGCGATAAATTAGGGCTGGGAGATCAATGGTCAGCCTTGTCTCAGAATGGTTCTAGCACGATGATTATAGTGGATCAGGGAGAAAGCTTTAAAAAGCGAGGAGAATTCCACTACGAAATAAACCAGCATGAGCAAAAGGATTATCAGTTACTATGTGAGGAACTAAAAAAAGAATCAGTAACCATTCATCATGTTCTACATCTATGGACATATCAGGAGGACTTGGATGAAGCAAAAAAAGAGCTGTCCTATCTAAAAGAAAGTCAATTTTTAGGTAGCTTTAGCCTTATTTTCTTGTTACAAGCTTTACATAAAGAAGTAGGTATGCCAAAAACGTTGACATTCGTTTCTTCCAATGTATTCTCGTTAGAAAATCCTGAACATTCAGCTTACGAGAAAGCAACAATTCCAGGAATCATTAAGACAATGAAGCATGAATTTCCTAATACAATCGCTAAATTTGTAGATATAGACACGAACCATCCTCCTTATCATCCATTGCAAGCGTTACAAGCAGAGCAGGGGCTTCCGGACGAGGAAAGCGTGGTTATTTATTCAAAGGGCAAACGATTTGTCCCGAAACTGCAACAGGTAAATCTTCAAGAAGCTAACAAAAAACCATTGCCGCTGGTAGAAAAAGGATTTTACGTCGTTACAGGTGGTCTTGGCGGGGTCGGCAAGCAAATTGCTCACTATTTGATTCAAAAGTTAGATGCAAATATTCTACTACTCGGAAAGACCGCGCTTCCAGGTGCAACTGACACAAATACTGGTACACAAAGTGAGCGCTATCGAGCACTTCGCGAATTAGAGAAGCTGACTACTAGAGAAAATCAAATCATCTATAAAAGCACGGATTTATCAAATGCAACAGTATTGGAAGAGGCAATTCATGAATCAATGTTAGGTATGAATGCGGAAAAAGTGGATGGCATTATTCATTTAGCTGGCGTCTATTATGAAAAACCATTATTGGAAGAATCTATTGAATCACTGGAACATATGTATGAATCTAAAGTAGCTGGAACCTATCTATTAGGCAAATTGGTTGAAAAATACCCTGAAGCTATTTTGGTTACCTCTTCTTCCTCCAGTGGCTTGTTATCAGGCTATGGAGTGGGAGCCTATACTTCCGCCAATATGTTTGTGGAGACATTTACGGATTATGTAGCACAAAAACGTGATGGCGTACAGTGCTTTGCATGGAGCTTATGGAATGATATCGGTTTAGGGCAACAATTTACAGATATGAAAGATTTATTGATAAGAAAAGGACATCAACCGATCTCTGCACAAAAAGGAATCTTTTCATTTGAATTAGGCTTGATGCTTGAACATAACATGCTGTATATCGGGCTGAATAAAGGGGTTTCCGAAATTGCAACGCTATGTTCTGAGGTGGTAGAAAAGGAACTAGTAACGACGGTTTATTTCTCCACTACCCATAATCAATTCTCCTTATCTGAAATGTACAACACTATTAGATTACACACCATTGATGAAAAGGGCCATTCCACAAAGGTTATTTTTAGACAGGTCGATCAGCTCCACTCAGATCAGGCTGAGGATCACCTTGTAAGTAATAACCGAAGAGTGGAAGAGGAAATCAAGCAGCTATGGTCTGAAATCCTACAGGTCGACCAGCTTCAGGCTTTTGATAGTTTCTTTGATTTGGGAGGAAGCTCACTAAAGGCAACGCAATTACTCTCCTCTGTACAGTCACGTTTTGGTGTAGCCATTCCTCTAAAGGTATTTTTTGAAAATCCTACAATTAAGGGATTAATCCATCGCATGGGAAATGTAGCTGGGACCAAGGCCAACGTCATGCGAATCTATGAGCCAGCTAAAAAGAGGGAAAAGATCATCGACTTATCTTCATCGCAAAGAGGGCAATGGTACTTATATCAAACGCGTCCTGACAGTCCTTTTTATAACATCACCTTCACTCTTACCTTTGAGGAAAATGTGAATAGACAAGCTTTATTAAAAAGCATACAGGCGGTTATTCAATCACAGGAAGCACTACGTTCCGAAATCAGAATGATCGAGGATGATCCAAAGCTATTTATCCACGATACCTATGTAGTGGGGATACCGATTATCGATTTATCCTCCTATCCTTTGGAACAAAAAGAACAGAAACTGGAAGCCTTGATTGATACGGAAGCAAACACTCCTTTTCAAATGATGCAGGAGTCTCTGTCAAGATTTACCCTTATTCATGTTGGCGACAATGTACACATCCTATTAGGAAGCATGCATCATATTATTTCAGACGGCTGGTCAATACATGTATTTACCAAAGAGCTATTACGTTTTTATAAGGAAATACAAGAAAACGGTGTGATTGATAGGAAAGAGCTAGATTATACCTATACAAACTATCTGCTAGACCAAAAGGAATGGCTGACAAAAGAGAACCCAGAATATGCTGATCAACTATATTATTGGAAAGAGAACTTGGCAACTGAAACAGCACCATTAACCCTGCCTATTCAACTCTCACGTCCAGCTATTCAAAGCTATCAAGGGATGACCATTGAACAGCTTGTGACCCAGGAGTTAACACAAAACATCATGGAAGCAAGTAAACATATGAAATCTACACCGTATATGTTTTTACTTTCTACTTTTGCGGCGCTATTATTCCGCTATTCCGGGCAGGATACCTTCCGTCTTGGGACGGTTTTAGCGAATCGGAACATGCCGCAAACAGAAAAGATTATCGGCTATCTAGCCAATACGGTGACACTATCCTTTGATTTCAAGGAAGAGCTCACTTTTGACCAATTACTAGATAAGGTAAGAGGAATGGCGTTAGAAGCGCATGATAATCAGAATGTCCCACTAGAAACTGTTTTACGCGAGTTACAAGTAAGGCATACTGCCGATATGGCGCCTTTGTTCCAAATTGTCTTCACAATGCAAAATGCGGTACAGCATCTCTATCAAAATGAACAAATAAAAACCTACTTGGACATTGTTTCCAATAAAACCTCTAAGTACGATCTAAGCTTACATGTTTATGAAGAGGAGCACCAATTGCGACTTAAGCTGGAATTCAATACCGACTTATTTGAAGAAGAAGCAATGAAAACCTTGTTGGGACATTACCTGAATTTTATTCAAGTGATCACCAACGATAAGGTACACACAGGATAATCCAGAAAGCAAAAACGCTCAACAATATCTGCTTCTATAACGGTAAAAAGGCATTTCCTCCAGATCGGGTAGGAAATGCCTTTTTTATAGGTATGATGAGATAGCTAACGTATCGTTTATACCTTGAGCATAGTTGACAGCAAGGTTTGATTAACTAGGCTGATCACAGCCTGCTCGTGCTCCTGAATGAAGAAATGCCCGCCGTCAAAGGTGGCAAAGCTGATATCTTCACTTGTATGTCTACTCCATTCTGTCATTTTATCTACAGATACGGTGTCATCCTTTGTCCCATAGAGAACCGTAACCGGTGTGGTAATAAGCTCTCTATTCAGATTAGGTGCATACGTTTCTACTAATTTAAAATCTCTTTTAAGAATAGGCGTGAAGATGTCCATTAACTCTGTGCTTGTCATCAGTTCGGCTGGAGTTCCGCCCATTGATCTAACTTCCTCCCAAAACGCTTTGCCTTCAAGCTTGTGGCGATTCGTTGTGGGTGCGATATGGGGAGGATTCTTTCCAGAGAAAAAAGTGGTGATTGGCATAGGAGCATTTTGCTCTTTTAAAGCATGAAGCACTTCAAAAACGAGCAAGGCCCCCATGCTATGACCAAACAATGCATACGGGCTGGAATCTAATTTACTCTGTAAGAACGACAAAATATCGGACACCGCTTGCTCTATATTTTCGTACAGAGGCTGGTTAAACCGACTTCCTTTCCCGGCAAGCTCAATAGGGATTAGCTCTATATTTGGGAGAAAAGCTTTTTTCCAACTGGTGTATACGCTAGCAGATCCCCCGGCATAAGGGATACAAAATAATTTCATTTTGGTTGACACTTGTAACCTCCTTGTTTTCCTACCAGTACTAGTTGCAGGATGTATGTTTTGATAAGTCAGTATTTTTACATTATACAATAAATGAAGGGTATTTTTTACTTTTTTGCTCATTTTTGTGCCCTAAAATATGATGCAATCAGAAGCGGAGGGAACAAAAGTGAAAATGCCGGTAAGAAATGTATGCCAATTGGAAGCATCAAATACGAATACATTTTTAAAAAAAGACGGCTTAGTTCCGCAATGGAAGGGATATCAGACACATAATCCAAAAAGACTATGACTTTTTAGTTAAATGAATAGGTAATATGAGTAAAGAACTAGGTGAAATACACTTTTAGTGAAAAAAATAGCGGCTAATGTAAAAAAAGTACGGTATTCTAAAAGAATATGAAAAATCATCTAGCAATATATAGATATTTTTGCATGAATTCATGGGAATTCAGTCTCTGTTATTTTTAAAACATCTGACCGAAAATGAAAGAAGGGAAACTATTTATTTCCCTTCGCCTTTTCTTGGGCAGGCAGTACCAAAAGCTTATGATAGATCCATTTGGTATACGCAAAGCCTTCCTTCACACGATAGTAAGGGATATAGATGCTTGCTGAGTCGGTTCCAACCGGGTATGCATCCATTGCTAATACATTGGCCATTTCCATGGCACGCATTAAATGATAATTATGGCTTACGATCAATGCTGTGTGATAGCCATTTTCCTGCATGATTTTCTGGCTGAAGCTGAGGTTTTCTAGCGTATTTACAGCCTTGTTTTCTAGGTAGATGCTGGAGGCAGGGACCCCTTTCTTTATAAGATAAGTACTCATAACATCAGCTTCGCTATGCTCTTTCCCTTTTCCAAGTCCGCCAGAAACAATAATGGATTTTATGTATTTTTGCTGATAAAGCTCGAATGCTTTTTCTAAACGTTCTGCCAAGGCGGGACTGGGCTGATCACCATGGACAGCGGCGCCAAGCACAATCGCAACATCGGCAGGCAGTGGCACAGCCGAACGTTCTACCTGAGCCATTCTATAAAAGATGAAGCTAAACCATAGGATGGCCAATACAAAAATAGGGACTCCCACGCGTAGCATCCCTTTTTTTAGGAACAGTAACAATTTACTCGCCTCACTATTCAATAGAATTATAGGATGATGGAAATGACTTGGTCAAAACCTAGTAAAACTGCATATGTAACCACAAGCGTACTTCAAGATTTATCCGATCAGTCGGCACCAGATGATGTATATGCTTCTTCTGCGCCTACGAATGTCGGTTTTGATAAATTGATACGTGGAAACAAAAGAAAAGGATTTTTATCTTCAGCGGCCTATCGAAACGCTAACCATTCGTTTGATTCTTGCCATTCTGATGATCGGCTTGCTGCGTCTCACTCTTCTAAAAGAGTACAAAAGCTGCCAAACGAAATTGAGCGCCCTCTTCAAAGCTTTCTGAATGGGCTGCAAAATCTCCTTGGATCACAGCTCATCGGCTTTTATCTATATGGTTCTATTGCGTTAGATGCGTATGTTCCTGGCGAGAGTGATATTGATTTCCTCTGTGTTACAGATGGCGATTTACAAGAGGTGGATATGTGGCTGATCGAAAAGCTATTTTTCGATCAGATGGCTATATATCCAATTCTCGCTAAGCTAGAAGGAAATTTCCTCGCGGCACATCGGCTACCATTACATAATCGCTGCGAATGCGCCCAGTGTTTTGAGGGGGCTTATTTAGTCAAATCGCCCCGAGATTGGAACGCCATTACATTACTATTATTACGTAATCATGGAATTCCTTTGCTAGGACCAGCTACAACTGAAATAATACCAGAGGTTTCTGCCTCAGAGTTAGCGAATAACATGATTGGGAACCTACTGTATTTTGAAATAAATAGGGAGCATTATTTTAATCGAGGTCTACATGACCAGGTTTTTGCGGTACTAACGCTGTGCCGGATTCTATATACGATGCGCACCGGTGAAGTTGTGAGTAAGCAAGCCGCTGCTGAATCGGTATTGTCTCAGTTGCCAGCTCTCGGAAAGGTCATCATCAAGAGAGCGCTACGTGTATGGGAAAAACGACCAGATGCAGTTAGGATGGCAAAAACCGGTACAGATCTCGCTCCAAAGGATAAGCTTCTAGAGTTTGTTTCGATTGTAAAGAAGCTTGCAGTGGATTAAAGGTAATCAATCTCTCACAAATAGTAAGACGTAACATAGATGATGAACGTAACGTCTTTATGTAAAAAAACATGTAACGTGGATTTTGCATGGAGAAGCTACTATTCACATTTTTTGTGCGTCTTATTTTGTTTTACAAATATACATTTAGTGCCAAAAGAGTTATAATTATGAATGTTTCATCTAAATAATGGGAGGTGCTTGTTCATGTTTTTAAAGGAAAAGGATACAGCCGAAATGCCGGCACATGTAGCTCTTCTTGAGAAACTATTTATGCCCTTCATGTTTCAAGCGATCTATGTAGCCGCAGATTTACACCTTGCTGATCATCTCAAGGATGGGGCAAAAAGTATCGGTGAACTAGCTCAAGTAACACAGACAGATGAATCAGCTCTTTATCGTCTACTACGCTCCTTAACTAGCATGGATATTTTCAAAGAAAGCGAAAAGGGAATCTTTGAGCTGACGCCAATGGCTGAATGGTTAAGAAGTGATGTGGAGGGTTCACTACATTCCATGGCATTGATGTTAGGTGGACAACCAATGTGGAACCTATTACCGGAATTACTGACGAGTATAAAAACAGGCGAATCATCCTTCGAGAAAACCTTCAAGCAATCCTTTTATGAATATTTAAATCAATCAGAGAATAAAAAAGCTGGAGATATCTTTAATCTAGCGATGTCTCATAATACACAACGACAGATTAAACAAATCCTAACCAATTACGATTTTTCCTCTTATCATCAAATCATAGATGTGGCAGGTAATCATGGGCAGTTACTTACAGCGATTTTAAAGGAAGCATCGGATAGTAAAGGGATCATATTTGATCAGCCTTATGCCCGTGAACTCGCTTTAGCTAACCTAAATAAGGCACAAGTATCCGATCGATGCGAATTTGTAGTAGGTGATTTTTTCAAAGAGATTACAAAAGGCGGAGATTTATATATTCTCAAGCATATCCTACACAATTGGAATGATGAGAAAGTGCTTGAAATTCTTACGCAATGTAGAGAAGCAATGGGGGATAGCAGTAAACTCTTAGTGATTGATTCCGTCATTGAAGAAGGAGACTCAAAAGATTTGGCGAAATTCCTTGATTTACAAATGCTACTTCTACTGGGAGGAAAGGAACGGACGCAGGAAGAATACTCCCAATTATGCGAGGCAAGCGGATTGTTTATTCACAGGGCGATTAAACTGCCGATGAGCATGTCTTTACTGGAGATTTATCCAAAGTAGAGTATTTTATCTAGCATGGAAAAAATATCGGAATAGAACGGCCCCTATGTTTAGATGCGAGCTGATGGGCTGATAATGCTGTCTGAAGCGAAGGAATGTTCGCTCTCAGGCATTTTTTTTGTGTAGTCAATCTGGATTCATCCTATGATTGAGAGGGAGCAGGCAGGGGTAAAGTGTTTTGTAAAATATATTTGACATTTGTGATCCTTTCCTAGTAAGATGATGTCAAATGTGTTTTACATTTTTGAGAGGGGATTTCATGGAGAATAAGATAAAGGAATATCGGAAAGCGCTTGGGCTGTCCCAGGATGATTTAGCCAAAGCATGCGATGTTTCAAGGCAGACGATAAATGCAATTGAAAATAACAAATACGATCCCAGTCTGGTTCTTGCTTTCCAGCTTTCTTATGTATTGGGCGGGACTGTTGATACTATTTTTATGTTTAGAAAAAATGAAAAGCCATAAGAGTAGTCTCTAGAAGATTTCGCAGCGACCCTTTAGTGTGGATTTATCATGAAAAGATTGGCAGGTAGTAGGATACCATTGTGTGGATATCTCCAGAGTTATTTTATAGTAGAACCCAAAAATCTCTCTAATCGATCAGAGAGATTTTTTGTATGCAGTCCTGTATCTAATACTGATTAGTAGGGCACAGTTATATTTCGGATATAGTTCAACATCCCGTTTTTGTAGACATAAATGGACGCATTGCCAGGCTGAACTGCGGTAAATTTATTAAACTGAGTACTACTATCGTATTCAACCCTGATAACCTCACGACTTTGAAATACTTTTTGCGACCAGCCATCCTTCGTGCTTATTCTGATATGTGAGCCAAGATTCCATGTTTCATTAGAGGTGCGAATTGATGCTGAGACGTTACTAGAGTGTTTGGCTGGTGTAGCCATTGCACTTGATGCTGGTAAAAATGGTGTTACTGTGATCCCAAGAGCTAAAGAGAAAGCAAATAATGTTGAGACAGCTTTTTTCATCAAGGAAGCCCTCCTTACATTTTTGAATAGTACAACAACTATGTTACCTTTAAAATCAAATTATGTAAATTAAATCCATGGAAATCGGAAAGCTCTATAATCCGATTACTTTTTATTCTAGCTTTTTGTTTACGACCAAGAAGTATGAAAAGCTTCTATAAGGATTTTCTTGATGTCTATTGGAGAGTGGCAAGCTACTACGCATATGCCGTTTACTCTTTTAGCAAACTAAGGAATAGATTTTTTACCTTTTACCATAGCTTCTTCGCAAATCCTTGACCTGTAGCCTGAGAACAGATGGAGGAATTTTTGATTTGTATAAAAGCATTCGTTTGATTGCGAAGCCGTCTCTCTTAAGCATGAGGGTGTGGCCCTCGCTTCCTCTCGGGAAATGACTCCTCGTCTCGAATTGCCATGAGTGTTTCTTGTTAATGTGCTCGCGATAAAGGAAAAGTGATTCACTGGCATTCAAACAGATTAAGAATACAGAGCAGGGAGCACAACCTAATGTTTACCTCGACTTATACCCCGTAGGATAGGCAAGAAAAAGCCTATGCCATCACCTCACCAAAGCCACAGTGATGTAGAATAAAACACATTTTTATGACTCTAATCAGCATACAACGAACGGGAATAAGCTTTATTGGTTACGACAGCTATTTTTGTAGCTTCGTGATAGAAATCTCACAGCTCACAAAAGGATAACGCATGTCAGTTCTTACAAAAGGAGTGATCTTGTGATCTTCTAGACGAACTCAGAACGAATGGAATGTCGGACGAAACGGCCATGTACGTGAAAATAAAACCAAAAGGAGAGTATCTATGCCTATCCATGAAATGCTTCGGTTAAAAATATGTAAGGTATTAGGTCTGACCCTGCTTATTTTTTCACTGATTGCTACACCGATGATTTATGCAGCGGAGACGAAAGTAAACCCGACTGGGCCCACGAATGCAAAAGAAGTAGAGAAGTTTGCTGATCAATTTTTCAACCGTCCCAAAATCAAAGAAAAGCTCACCGGTGCTGCTTTTGTTGTCGTGAAGGATGACCAAGTATTGTTCAAGAAAGGCTACGGATATGCTGATCTGGAGAAGAAGCGGCCTGTTGATCCAGACTCTACTGTATTTCGTATCGCTTCGATTTCTAAAATCTTCACGTCCACAGCAGCCATGCAGCTCGTCGAACAAAATAAGCTAGACCTAAATAAGGACATTCAGGAGTACCTGAAGGATTTCACTCTCAACAATAAAACAGGCAAAAAGCTCACCTTGGATCACTTAATGTCACATATGACTGGCTTTGAGTATACCGATCTTCCTTCTATGGATACAGAATCACCCAACAAGTATTATCCATTGGATGAATTTGTTAAACAGAATGCTCCAAGCATTGTATCCAATCCTGGAGAGGTGTTTCGGTATGACAATTATGCTTTCGTCTTGCTAGGATACATTGTACAGAGCATGACCGGTGTACCATTTCATCAGTATGTGGAGAATCATATTTTTAAACCTCTAGGCATGAATAGCAGTAGTTTTATCATGAGACCCGATATACATGCTAATCTGGCTACTCCATATGATGGCGCAAAAAAACCAATTCCTGAATATGGTTCGATTCCTACAGATGCACCAGACGGGAGTATGCTATCGACTGCAGGTGACATGGCGAAGTTCATGATCGCTCATCTTAATGGTGGTAAGCTTGCAGGGAAACAGATTTTGCAGGAAAATACGGCAAAAACCATGCATCAGGTTCGCCATAATCTTCACCCAAAAATTCAAAATGGCGCATACGGATTCGAAACATTTTTCCAAAACCATTACAATCAACAAGCTGTAATAGGTAAGGGAGGGGATTTGCCTGGATACCATTCTTGGATGTGGCTTTTACCCGAAAAGAAGGTGGGGGGATTTGTTGTTTTTAATGGAGATGGGGCGAATTTTCGTGAAGAGCTGTTCAAAGCGTTTATGGATCATTACTATCCAAAACCAGTAGAAGATAAGGTAGATGTACAAACCACCAAAAAAGGGCTGCAACGGTTTGTCGGCGTTTATCAGGATTTACGCTCCCCGTATTGGGTGTTTCGAGTCAATGTATTAGACGACGGACAACTGATGGTTAAAGACCCTTTAGGTAATCATAAGTTTCGGCAAAAGGACCCGTTTTTGTTTGAAGATGAGCAAGGAATGAAAGCTGCGTTTAAAGCAAATCCGAATGGCTCAGTTGACTATTTTTATTACAATAAGGTGGATAGCTGGGCGCAAAAGAGACCAGAGCCAAAACCATATAGTGATGTCGCTAAAGACCACGAATTTGCCAAATATATTTACGATGCTAAACAGCTTGGGTATCTAGTTGAAACTCCCGACAATAAGTTTCACCCCGAAAAGCCAATTACTCGGGGAGAATTTATTGCTCAATTACTACGCGTTATAGGAGTTCCGCCTTCTAAAAAACCGCCAATGTTTAAGGATTTACCTGGTAATGAATACGCTGGGGAAATTCAAAGCGCTCTAGATTACGGGCTCGTAGAAAAACCAAATCATCAACGAATTGAGCCAAATAGACCAATTACCAGAGAAGAGGCGGCAATACTCGTTTGGCGGGTGGCCAATAAAAAACAGGTACCTCCTTCTGCAAAAGTGTCTTTGAGCGGCAAAACAGATTCCTGGGCTATGGATGGAGTTAACTATGTAGTCTCAAAGGGCTTGTACGGTCCAGAGGTTAAACCAAATAGTCGAGGAGAAATCGATTATAAATCCAAGCAGCCAATGCTTCGTCAGGAGGCGGCTGCACTGATCAGCTTATTTGCACAACGCTTTGTTTCGAGCGAATAGGAAAGGAGAAATAAAGCCCTGCTACCTTTGCAAGGTTTGACGCCTAAGAAGGACTGTATGTCTAAGGAGCAGAGGATACACATGACTCCACAGAGAACAGTAGGATTCTCTGTGGAGTTTTATTTGTAGTCAGGTTATGAGAAAGTTCAGGAAGTAAGCTGGGATTATTTAGAAAAATATCTTGTTATAAAAGAAGAAATACGTAATAATGTCTGTAGCTTTATATTTTTCTTATGAAGGGAATGAGTTATGCCAGGTAGCTGATGGTCTTTTCTTACTCAACGTATAAAACATTGGAGGTAAGACCATGAAAACAGAAGTAATCATTGTAACAGACAGATTAGTAGTAAGAGAAATGACGCTTGAAGATGCAGAGGTTCTATATCGCTATTGGTCAGATGACGAAGTAACAAAGCATATGAACATCTCTTCCTTTACACAGGTTGATCAAGCTAAAGAAATGATACAACTCCTCCTTGATTTAGGGAAGGAAGGGAAAGCATATCGTTATTCCATTGTAGTAAAGGAAACAAACCAAGTCATTGGAACTTGCGGGTTTAATTATATAGATCGTGAAGATAATCGAGCTGAGATTGGATTTGATTTGGGGAGACCATTTTGGAAGAAGGGCTATGCTAGAGAAGGCCTAGAGGCGCTGGTTCGCTATGGATTTGATGTCCATAAGCTTAATCGAATTGAGGCAAAGGTTGAACCAGAGAATGTCAATTCAAAGATGGTTCTAAATAAGCTCTCCTTTGTTCACGAAGGACTGCTACGAGAACACCAAAAATCAAAAGGAAAGTATGTTGATTTACACATGTTTTCGTTACTGAAAAAAGAGTATCTTGAAAAGGAATAAAGAATTTCTCTTGAGATAGAGCATATAGTTAGTATCCTGAATAATGAGTAAGATCCCCTTTACGTAACCAGGAAGAGAAATACCTTGCTGTTACTTAAAGGGGAATTATAATGGGAAGTAGAAATTAACATGAGAAAGGGCGATCCTAATAGGTCGCCCTTTCTCATATTAGCTTTATTAGTTTTCCGTAAGCGTAATCTTACCAGTGGATGCTTTTCCTTTGAAATCATACAAATCTTCATCTTCATCGGTATCAGTAATGGTACCTGTAATGTCTGCATCTTCAAAGGTAGAATCTTTCCATACCATTTTACAAATCTTTGTTACAAAATCCTTTAGATCATCCTCATCTAGATCATCGTACAGGTCTCCGTCCGCGTCCCTATCGAACTCAATCGTGATTTCGATATCATCTTCATCACCGTATAGGGTAATATCCCAGTCAATATCTTCCCAGTCAGCGTATTTTTTCTGGATATCATATTCAAGATCGTCTAAATCGTCGCTTTTGCTACTCTTTTTGCTTTTATCCAATTCATCTTGAGCATCCCGTAATTCTCTTTCCAAATCAGCAATTTTAGCGTCTTTGGTAGCCAATTGAGATTTCAATGAAGAGAAGGTTGGGTCTTCACGGTCTGTTACAGATACTGTGTAGGTTGCTTGATCCCAATCAACGTTTTTGTTGAACACATCTGCCATCATACGAATTGGAATGTAAGTTGTGCCATTCACAATAAATGGTTCGGTTGGAGTTGAAACCTCATAGCCGTTATGTTTTACCTTTACATTATTATACGTAGCTTGTACCGTTTTTTTCATAACAGCTGCATCAGTTGTCGCAGGTAGTGCTCCAATTAATAGAGCAGAGGATAATACGAGAATTGCCTTCTTTTTAAACATCATGATCCCTCCAAGTAATCGTTCTTTCTAGTGCTGAATTTTGTACCAAAGCAAGAAGTTTGTCTGTTGTAAGAATAGAAAAATGCTGAAATTCTTTCCGGTTCTAACAATTTAGAACCTCAACTCCTTGGCTAACCCTTGTCATTTTACAAAAGAAAGAAGTCATGCAGATGTCAAAACAAAATGTTTTTTAGGGAATTTATGACAATGATGGAGTCGGGATTGAGTAATCAGCAACAAAAGAAGCCCAAACGTGGAAATGTGCTCTTCACAAAACCGACACTAATATACTGTAGAGGGGTATAGTACAATGATTTTGAGTTGATAAATCATTATGTTGGGGGAGAGATATCATGAAAGTCGCAATTATGCTTTACAATGGGATTACTGCGCTAGATGCAATAGGGCCGTATGAAGTATTTGCTGGTGTAAAGGGCAACGAAGTGAAGTTTGTCGCCAAAGATAAGGGTTTAATCAAGCTTGATTCTAAAATGGGGTATTTGCATGCCGATTTTAGTTTTTCTGAGGTTACATCGGCTGATATTCTTGTCGTCCCTGGTTGTTGCCCTCCTAACTATAAGTCTTTGATGAATGACGAAGACACATTGAACTGGATTCGGAAAATACATAAGACGACGAAGTGGACCACATCGGTGTGTACCGGTTCTCTGATTTTGAGTGCGGCAGGCTTGCTAAAGGGATTGAAGGCAACCAGTCATTGGAGTTCCTTAGATTTACTTCAGTCCCTTGGTGCTATCCCAACTGATGAGAGAGTGGTTCGTCAGGGCAAAATCGTTACAGCGGCCGGTGTTTCCTCCGGTATCGACATGGCCCTCCAGCTAGTAGCATGGGAATCGGGAGAAGAGATGAGCAAATCAATCCAACTGCTTATGGAATACGATCCTATGCCTCCGTTTGATACTGGATCACTAAAGAAAGCCCCAGCTTCCATGGTAGAACAATTACGAGCGATGCTTCAAAAGCTTGAAAACAAAGAGCCTGAATTATAAATCACATATAAGACGTAAGTAATCTAGCTGAGCTTAATGAGTTTTCCCTTAGCCAGTTACTGTGTAAAGTATACCAATGTTAAGTGGTATCGATGTAGCTCCAGCTTATCGTCATTATCATGAAAACAGATATCTACATACAAAAAAAGCATCATTCTTTCTTTATACTCATAGAAAGGATGATGCTTTTTTGGCCTAGCTGGGGGCAATAGGAGTAAGTCCCTTACTGCCAAAACAAAAACGCTCCTTTTCGGTATATTCACGGGTGAGTGAAGAGAGTGAACTAACACCGAAAAGAAACGTTTTATAAAAGCGTGTAAGCCGTTGAATGATCCGATCGTTCTCCTCTGAACTTAGCGATTACCAAGGATAAGAATCTGGATTAATCTTGGCTATGATAAAAAATGATGGTGGACCCTATCGGGATCGAACCGACGACCTCTACACTGCCAGTGTAGCGCTCTCCCAGCTGAGCTAAGGGCCCACATTTAGTGAACTTATGGAAAAAGTATAGCATAGTGTCTTCTTCTTATGCAACAAAAAAACTTAAAATTTTGCCATTTATCATTCAAACATGTACATATTATAAATATAAGACTAAAATATTCCGATAACATTGATGACAACTGGAAAGGAACGGAAATATACCTCTTACTAACTTATTTGCTACAATCGACCAGTAATTCCGATTTCCAATCCAGAAAACACTTAAACGAGTTACCCCGTTATACGATCGAATATCGATCATGCCCAAGCCCAACAAGCCTAAGGAGGAGTTACCTTGTTTACAATTTGGAATAAAAAAAAACCATCACCAGCACATGAATCATCAGAAGTAGATAAGCAGCAGACGAAAACCCGCTTTTCTTCAGGCACTTCACCAGCTATAGCATCTACCAATATGAATTCTGTTTCCTGTACACATTCATTGATAGAAGCTGATACACATAATCACTTGCTTACAAGCATTGGTCTCTACGAACAAAATATGAAGCTAAGTCAAAGCGGCAAGCTTTTAGACGATCTACAAGAGACAACGAAGCGGGCCATTCACGTGAGTAAATCCTCCGAGGAATTAGCTTGTTCGGTAGTCGACGTAGCCGAAAGTACAAGCAAAATGGCGCAGTTTACCGAAGAGACAACAAACAAGGCATATCAAAGTGGCAAGAGTATCAGTGAATCTCTGGCTATCTTTCGTGAGGTAGAAAATTCCGTTTGTTCTATGAACAATACCTTCGACAGCTTGCAACAGGGTATTATCTCAACACATAAAATTGTCGATACCATTCAGAGTATTTCTAACCAAACCCATTTACTAGCGCTGAATGCTTCGATTGAGGCAGCAAGATCGGGTGAGCACGGGCGAGGCTTTGCTGTCGTTGCGCAGGAAGTGAGAAAGCTGGCTGAGGAGACGAAGCGTGCTCTGGCGGATATTTCTACTCATATGGAAGAGGTCATGAAAACATCTCTGACAATGCGTGAACAGGTGCAAGCAACACAACAGCAGGTGGCAGTAGGGGCTCATCAGGCTACGGAGGCGGAGGTTTCATTGCGGCATATGATTGAGGAGATGCGCAGCATTGAGACACAGACCAGTAATATCGCATCCATTACGGAGGAACAAGCCGCAGCTACTCGCGAAATTGACGAGCATATACATAATATCGTGGAACAGATTTCAGAATCTAGTGAATCCTTGCGAAATATGGGAATAGAAGTGAATGCGCTTTCGCAAAAAATAAATCAGAATAGGCTATACAACATTGAGGAGTATGGGAAGCAACATGATTGGCATGACCATCCTGATTTGTTAAAGCAGGTCGTCATTCAAGATCATCTTTGGTGGGTGTGGAAGGTATACAATGCGATTTATGGATTTGAGGTATTAAATCCTCATGAAGTGATAGATCATACGGCATGTCGATTAGGGCGTTGGTATAAGCTAGAGCAAGATCGTGTTCCAAAAGCATTAAAGCCTGGTTTTGAGAAAGCGCATCACAATGTCCATCGCTTAGCAAAAGAGATTGCTGTCGCACTTCAGAATGGCGATAAACATCGAGCTAAAGCTTATCAAGTAGAGCTAGAGCGGGCTTCTAGTGAAGTTGTACAATTTATTGAGAAAATGATGTAACAGCACAAACGCCATATTTTCCTATTATAAATCTCTATATTCAAAAAAGCTCTCTAGGCCGATTAAACGTCCAGAGAGCTTTTTATTATCACTAAACCTGATTATTTGCCTTCATTTCCTATACAGTGCCTGCACAACCTTATGTAGTTGTTACAATGTGAATCATTTTTACCTTTTGAATAATCGTTGTTTCCAACTGTTCATTAAGCTTATCAATGCGTTTTCCGATGAGAAAAACATCAATAATGGCCCAAACAGTAATTGGAATAAACATAAGAAACCAACTGATGACACAAACAACGAGCATACCAATAGCAATTCCATTGTCACCGCTATAAAATCGATGACCTCCGAAGATGCCTAAAAAAATCCACAGAAGATAGGTAATCAGTTTTGATTTTTTTCGTTTTTCAAATTCTGCGTTTACCATAAGTTGTTGATTGGTAGTTAAGCTTCGCCTTGCAGTCAAATTATCCATGACATTCCTCCCGACAGAATGAGCACATACCCAAGCTTTTATAACATCAAAAAGAATAGACAGCTCGTGGCTGTCAAATTCTTTGGGCATATGCATCTATTCTATGAGGGGGGATGAATAAATTTGCTTGTTTGTGGTGGATGTCTAAAAATATTCAAAATCGCAAAATAAACCACAAAATACATAAGGAATGGTGCTTTCATTACAAATTAAACTTTAAATCGCTTCAGTTCTTCCTGCAACTGCTTCGTCATGTTAGCCAACGTACTAGCGGTAGCATGTACTTCCTGAGCAGAAGCGGAGGCTTGCTCGGACGTAGCCGCAATTTCCTCTGAGGAGGCAGCGACTTCCTGCGAGATACTGGAGCTTGATTCCACTTTCGAGATAATATCTTCTTTTTGCTGCTGCATGTGCTGTGCAGATAAGCTAAGTTCCTCCAGCTTAGGATTAATGACGTCAATTTCTGCCATGATGTTACGGAAAGAGGCAGTGGCTGTGTCCATTTCTGATTTTTGCCCGGAGATAGCTTCTTTCATTGATGTTGCATTCATAAGCATTTGATCTGAATCGGCAGATACCGCGCTAATCATGTCTGCGATCATTTGAGAAGATTGGCGGGATTGCTCTGCTAGTTTACGTACTTCATCGGCCACAACAGCGAAGCCTCTGCCAGATTCCCCTGCTCTTGCTGCTTCAATAGCTGCGTTTAATGCTAATAGATTTGTTTGTTCAGCAATTTGATTAATGACAGTAGTGATATGATGAACATCCTTTAGGTTATCGTTGGCTGTGACAATATTATTGATGAAATCCTGGAAAACCAGATTAACCTCATCGACCGATGTGATGAGCTGATTCAGGTTTTCGTTACTTTCATTTGCTAACGTATGAATATTTTTTCCGTTAGTGTCTACTTCTTCGATCGCATGCACCATCTCATCTAATTGTGTACCATACGAGCTGAGAGTCTCACCGATCTCAATCAAATCTTCTGTTTGGGAAGTAACACCCGTTGCTACATCTTGAATGGAGATCGATACACTTTCCGTAGCGGTGCTCATTTCATTGGAAACGTTACTTAAGCTCTGAGAAGATTGATCGATTTCCGTCGATTGCTTTTGTACGACACCAATTAAATTACTAAAGGAGTTTTTCATATTTTGGAGCATATGAGACAGCTCACCAAACTCGTCTTTACGCTTGAGTAGCTTGTCATCGATTGATGTGTTTAGCTCACCTTGTGCCATTCTTCCTAGAATGTCTTTAAAGGAGTGGATGGAACGACTTAGCGTATAAGCATACCAATAGGCAACACCAATAGAAGCTAACAAGAATAAACAAGAAATTACCATTAAATAATTTCGCATGCTAGTAATGCCACTAAGTAGATCGTCGGAATTGATATAGATCACAATTCCACCGCCTGTAAGAGGGATCGGGGCGTATCCAACATATTTTTTTATTCCTTGATAATGATAAGAGCCAGAACCAGCATTTCCCGTAATCAAATCGGACAAAATGGTAGCGAGTTCCTTAAAGCTGTCATCGGTCTGAGACATCACAATCAAGTTTTCTTGTTCTTTCATTTTTGGAATATCATCAGTGACGACAATCGTTCCGGTTTTATCTACAACAAAGCCTTGTCCTGTTTCACTGAAACTAAGCGTAGACAAAAACTTTACCAATTCATCAGCAGATTGAACGACGTATACAACACCAATAATCTGATTTCCCGTACGGATAGGTGCAGCAAACACGATAATAGGTTCTTTCGTTTGGCTGGCGATAAATACGTCTGATGTATTTGAAGCTCCGGTCAATGCTTTTTGGAAATAGACCTTTTTACTAACATCTTTCCCTTCATTACTACCAATCACGGTCTTACCTGTAGCGTCTGCAATACCCCAATCTATTGCACCATGCTCTTTTACTAGGGTATCAAGATTCTTTTTAATTGATGCTGAATCTGTTTGATATTTTTTAACTGCTTCTCTAGCTGCTAAACTTTCTACAAATGTTATGTCATCTGTCAATTGAGCCTGATAATTTCCCGCTGCTTGTTGGGCAAGAGGCAAAAGCATTTCCTCTGCACTTGTGACCATTTGCTTTTGCGCTTCAAAAAAAGAAAGGCTTGTAAGTCCTAAGCAGGTGATGATCAGCAAGCCACAAATCATAAATAATAGCTGCCCTTTAATCGATTTAAACTGAAAGATTCCTTTCAATTTCAAAATAATCCCTCCATTTTTACACTTGTTAAAACAAGCATGTCTTTACATTTTCGTACTTTAACATTAAAAAATTTATGGACAATTTGTTACAGATGTGTAAAATAGCAAAAATAAAAAAATACGCAAGCTATTTAAGTGCTTTTATTTATAAATAAGTAAACCTATAGGAATTATGAAACTTTTTCGGGCTTGATTCGTATACCAAAAAAGTAATCAGCCCAAGAAAATGATCAATAGTAATGTTTCGTAATAAAAAGGGTAAACTGATTACAGATTCTACATTATTTTTTATGTAGCGAGGAGGGCATTACAGCAATGGATATTCGTGAAATTGAACTACCTGGCATCGGTCGAAAATTCGAAATGATTACAAGAAATAATGAAAAAGTGGTTATCGTTATCCACGATGATGGTCGAAGAGAGATTTATCAATTCGATGCAGATGATCACGACGAGAGTATTTCTAGTGTTATTTTTAACGATGCCGAAGCTAGAAAAGTGGCTGAG